>FYBJ01001814.1_pt1 | contig 98957 bp, 94 predicted proteins | sample 1134611 | NCBI WGS metagenome assembly FYBJ01 (sample SAMEA104116008, study PRJEB20421) | marine metagenome | isolation source: marine
ACCGATGGCCGCCGCCATTGGTGCCGGCATGCCGGTTGAAGAAGCCAGCGGTTCGATGGTGCTGGATATTGGTGGTGGTACCACTGAAGTCGCCATTATTTCATTGAACGGTATCGTCTATTCTGCATCAGTGCGCATTGGCGGTGATTTGTTTGATGAAGCCATCGTCAACTATGTGCGTCGTAACTACGGCACACTGATTGGTGAGGCGACTGCTGAAAAAATCAAAAAAGAAATTGGCTCAGCCTACCCTGGCAATGAAGTGCGGGAGATGGAAGTGCGTGGCCGTAATCTGGCCGAGGGTATTCCGCGCAGCTTTACTTTAAACAGTAACGAAATTCTTGAAGCCTTGCAGGACCCACTGTCAGGTATTGTGGCTGCCGTTAAAACGGCACTGGAACAAACGCCGCCTGAACTGGGTGCTGACGTGGCCGAGCGTGGCATTGTGCTGACCGGCGGTGGTGCACTGCTAAAAGATTTGGATCGACTGTTGATCGAAGAAACCGGCCTGCCGGCCATTGTCGCCGAAGACCCGCTAACCTGTGTGGCCCGCGGTGGTGGCAGGGCGCTTGAGCTCATTGATGAGCGGGGGACTGACGTTTTCACCTTTGAGTAAGCCGTAATCAGCCTGATGAATTGAGACCTTTGCAGATGGCGGCATGTGCGAAGGTCTTTTCATTTTAGGAGTCCGTCATTAAACCGTTATTTGCACAAACGCCTTCATTAAATACCCGCATGTTGATAGCGGTAGTGGCGTCGTTATTGTTATTTTTGGCGGATGCGCGGCTGGACTTGTTTAAACCCGTGCGTTCCGCTTTGGCGACAGCGGTTTATCCGATTCAGAGTATTGCTGCTATGCCGACCAGTTTTAGCGATTGGATCGGTGATTTATTTCAGGACCGCGACGATCTGCGCGAACGCATCACCTCTTTAGAAGCCCAGGCACTGATGCAAAACGTCCGCATGCAGCGTATGCAAGCGTTGGAACGTGAAAATATGCGCTTGCGAGAATTACTGGGCTCGTCATTTCGTTTGCAGGAAAGGGTGCAGATCGCTGAGTTGCTCAGTGTTGATTTAGACCCGTTTTACCAGCATGTAATTATTGATAAAGGCGCACAGTTCGGCGTTTATGAAGGCCAGCCGGTGCTCGATTCTCGCGGTGTCATGGGACAGGTGGCCGAAGTCAGCCAATTCTCCAGCCGGGTGGTGTTGCTGACCGATCCCAGCCACAGTATTCCGGTACAAATTGTCAGAAACGGTCTGCGGGCAGTTGCCACTGGCCGCGGTCTGGGCGAGCCTTTGCAGGTTGAATACCTGCCGCATAATGCGGATATCCGTGAAGGTGACTGGTTGGTGACATCCGGTCTGGGCGGCCGTTTTCCGGTCGGTTATCCGGTAGGCCGTGTATTAGCGGTGGACTTCCCACCGGGTAAGGCGTTTGCCGACATTTCCGTACAACCAGCGGCACAACTGGGTACCAGCCGTGAACTGATGCTGGTGTTACCCGGCGAAAAAATTGATTTTGGCATGACGCTGCCGGATGCTGAAACCAACAGCGATCCGCTGTCAGCTCTGCCTTCATTAATGCCCGAAATCTTGCAGCCGACGGCACCTTCGGAAAACAACGCCGAACCAACTAGCGAAATCGCAGAAGAAACTCCTGATGGCAATTAACAGCCGTTCGCAACAATGCTGGGTGATTTATGTCACTTTACTGATTGCCATTATTCTGATGATTTTGCCTTTGCCGGATATATTACGTCTGGCCCGTCCGGAATTTGTGGTGATGACATTGATTTACTGGGCGATGGCGTTACCGCAGCGGGTGAGTATCGGCATTGCCTGGTTTACCGGACTGGTGATGGATATAACGACTGGTGGCCAATTAGGTGTGCATGCGTTTGCTTATGCCATGGCGATTTTTCTGGTGGCGCGTTTTCATTTGCAATTACGGCAATATCCGCTGTGGCAACAGGCGTTTACTATTTTGTCACTGGTGTTTCTGGTGCATGTGGTATCCATGCTCAATGCTTCAACAACCAGCGGCTGGCATATCTGGATGCCCGCCGTGTTCAGTACCTTATTGTGGCCGGTGGTCTATGCCGTATTACGTAAAATTCGTCGCAGCTTTCAGGTCAGCTGATGGCAATTGATTCACATCTGGCGCTGAAAGATCATTTACGCGAACGGCGGCTGGTTAATGCCCGCTTGATTTTCGCCGCTATTTTTTCGTTTTTATTATTTGCCGGCCTCGTTATCCGACTGGTGGTATTGCAGGTTGTTGAGTATGAACACTTTGATTCGCTGGCCAATAAAAATCGCGTAGATATTGAAGCGCTACCCCCACAGCGGGGTTTAATTTTTGACCGCAATGGTGTGGTGCTGGCTGAAAATATGCCGACTTTCAGCTTAGAACTGGTACCTGAAAAAGTGCCGGATATGCAGGCCACAATCAGTGCACTGACTGATTTGTTTGCGCTCAGTGAAGAGGATTTGTCGAAGTTTCACGAGCGGCTTAAACAACACCGCAGCTTTGAACAGGTCACATTGCGTTATCAATTAACCGAACAGGAAGTGGCCAAGTTCTCGGTAAACCGCCATCGCTTTCCCGGCGTTGATGTGGTGGGGCGTTTAATCCGTCATTATCCACAGGGTCCGTTATTTGCACATGCCGTTGGTTATGTTGGCCGGATTAACCAGCAAGATCTGCTGATCATTGATCCACAAAATTACAAAGGTACTTTGCAGATTGGTAAAACCGGCGTCGAAAAACAGTATGAAGATTTACTGCACGGCACCGTCGGTCACCGGCAGGTAGAGACCAATGTACAAGGGCGTACCGTACGCGAATTAAAAAGTGTGCCTTCACAGCCGGGTCAGGATTTATATCTGCATTTGGATGTTGAACTACAACGTACCGCTGCTGAAGCGCTCGAAGGATACAATGGCTCGGTGGTAGCGATGGATCCCCGTAATGGCGGTGTGCTGGCAATGGTCAGTCAGCCGGATTTTGATCCGAATTTATTTGTGTCCGGTATCAGCGTTAAAGACTATGCCGAATTACGCGACTCGCTGGATCAGCCGCTTTATGACCGTTCATTGCGTGGTCATTATCCGCCCGGTTCTACGCTCAAACCCTTTATGGCTTTGGCCGGCATGGAACTGGGAGTGGTGACGGAGCATTCGAAAACATATTGCCCCGGCTGGTATTCGCTGCCCGGCCACTCACACCGCTATCGCTGCTGGAAACATCAGGGGCACGGCCATATGAATGCCCTCGATGCGATGGCGCAATCCTGTGATGTGTATTTTTATGATTTAGCCCATGCGCTGGGTATTGATCGGATGCATACTTTTTTGGATATGTTTGGTTTCGGCCGCAAAACCGGTGTTGATATCCCTAACGAAAGTGATGGTTTGCTGCCCTCCAGCGAATGGAAACGCAATACCCGTAATCAGGCCTGGTTTCCCGGTGAAACCTTGATTGCAGGGATTGGTCAGGGTTTTAACCAGACCACACCATTGCAATTGGCGCATGCCACCTCAATTCTGGCGATGCGCGGCACGGTTCATTCGCCTCAGCTGGTGCGTGCCAGCCGCAGCAGTGGTCAGGAAACACTGCAATTGATGACCGCCGCGCCGGTAGAAACTTTGCCAATGCAAAATGCCGATAACTGGCAGGCTGTCATCGATTCAATGGTCGAAGTCATTCATGGCGAACGAGGCACTGCCCGGCATATTGGTGAAAAAATGCCATTTAATATTGCCGGTAAAACCGGTACGGCGCAGGTGTTTGGTATTGCTCAGGATGAAAAATATGATGCCGAAACACTGGCAAAAAAACTCCATGACCATGCGTTATTTATTGCCTTTGCACCGGCTGATGATCCAGAGTTTGCAGTTGCGGTAGTGGTCGAAAATGGTGGCAGTGGCAGTAAAACAGCCGCGCCTATCGCCAAAAAAATGATTGAGCAATATTTTGGTCTTGAATCTGATGAAGCCGACGCAGTCACGGCAACCGGTGATGCCAGTGCAACCGAAAGCGCGGTACCGGCAACGGAGTCACAGGATGAATGAGCTTTTGAATCAGCCGCGTCGCCGGCCTTATCGCCCTATGAGCTATTGGTTGCATAACAGTCATCTGGACGGCTTGCTAGTGCTAGGCCTGCTGGCCCTGCTCAGCGTTAGTATGGTGGTTTTGTATAGTGCCGGTGGTGAGGATATACAGCTGTCATTACGTCAGGCAGCCCGGATGTCGATTGCCTTTGTTATCTTGTTTTTTGCCGCACAAATCCATCCTGACCGACTGCGCAACCTGGCTTATTGGGCGTATGGGTTTGGTTTGCTGTTGCTGGTAGCTGTGCTGTTATTTGGGGATATTGGCAAAGGGGCGCAGCGCTGGCTGGATCTGGGCTTTATGCGGTTTCAGCCATCTGAAATCATGAAAATTGCTGTACCCCTGCTGGTGGCAGCTTATTTGTCAGAACGGCCGCTGGCGCCGTCATTTATGCGTATTGTTACGGCGCTGGTGATCATCGCTATTCCGACCGTATTGATTGCCAAGCAGCCGGATTTGGGCACGGCGATCCTTATCGCCAGTTCGGGCCTGGTGGTGATTTTTCTGGCCGGTATTTCCTGGAAGCTGATCTTTGGTTTTATCGCAGTATGCGCTTCTGCGGCGCCGGTTTTATGGCTGAATATGCATGATTATCAGCAGCGGCGGGTGCTGACTTTCCTGAATCCTGAAACTGATCCGCTAGGCGCTGGCTATCATATTATTCAATCAAAAATTGCTATCGGTAGTGGCGGTTTAAGTGGCCGCGGTTGGCTGCAGGGCACACAATCACATCTGGAATTTTTACCTGAGCGGTCCACTGATTTTATTTTTGCGGTGATCGGTGAAGAATTCGGGCTGATTGGTGTGGTCCTATTAATCATGTTGTATTTGCTGATCACTGCCCGAGGCTTGTTTATCGCCTCGCAGGCGCAGACGAGTTTCGGCAGTTTGCTGGCGGGCAGTTTAGCGATTACTTTTTTGGTCTATGTTTTTGTCAATATTGGCATGGTGACCGGCTTATTACCGGTGGTCGGCGTGCCATTACCGTTGATTAGCTACGGGGGTACTTCTATGGTGACCTTGCTGGCCGGCTTCGGTATCCTGATGTCCATACACACCCACCGGAGGATGATGTCGCCGTGAGAAGCCTGATTTTATTAACTGTATTGAGTCTTACCAGTCACGTTGCCCGGGCCGAACCGGATTTGCCCGGTTTGGATGTCTTTATTGATGAAATGGTCGAGGAGCATCAGTTTGATGCGGCAGAACTGCGAGCGGCGTTTGCTGAGGTTGAAGTTAAAGACAGTATTCTCAAAGCGATTGCCCGGCCGGCCGAAAAAGCCAAACCCTGGTATGAATATCGCAATATTTTTCTGGATCAGGCACGTATACATGCCGGTGCGGAGTTTTGGCAACAACATGCCAATACCTTAAAAGCTGCTGAACAAACTTACGGGGTGCCGGCCGAAGTTATTCTGGCCATTTTGGGTGTTGAAACCCGCTTTGGTGGCAATGTCGGCAGTTTCCGGGTGATTGATGCCTTATCAACGCTGGCATTTCAATATCCACCGCGCAGCAAGTTTTTTCGCAGTGAGCTGAAACACTTTCTGATTTTGACCCGGGAAGAAGCCATGCCACCGTTGGAACCGATTGGTTCTTATGCCGGTGCGATGGGCTTAGGGCAGTTTATGCCGAGCAGTTACCGCGCCTATGCGATAGATTTCGATGCGGATGGTCATCGCGATATCTGGACCAATCCGGAGGATGCGATTGGCAGTATTGCCAACTATCTGCATGAGCATGGCTGGCGTGCTGGTGAGAGTATTGTGCATCAGACAACATCAGCCAATGGCCAATTACCGGAAGCTTTGATCGAGCGTGGTTTAAAACCGTCTGTCAGCCGTGATGAAGCTGCGTCGGCTGGTTTGTCTTTGGACAACCTGCCGGCTGATGCTGAGATATTTAATGTATTCAGTCTTGAACAGCGTCATGAAAATGAACTGTGGCTTGGCCGGCAGAATTTTTATGCCATTACCCGTTATAATCACAGCCAGATGTACGCCATGGCAGTTGTCGATTTGGCAGAGGCGATTCGGGCGAGATATGAGCGGATTCAATGATTTATAAAAGTTTCCGGCTAACACTGACGGCACTTATCAGTGTCTGGCTGGTGGCTTGCGGCGGGGTGACTGAGGTTCAGGACAGCGCACCGGCAACACCGCCTAAAGCAGAGCAAATGCGCGATGCGGTGCCCAAAAATGAACCACGCAGCAAATACGGCAATCCTAGCAATTACGAAGTATTCGGCAAAACCTATTACACATTGGCCAGCAGTGAGGGCTATGTGGAACGCGGCGTTGCCTCATGGTATGGCAATAAATTTCATGGCCGGCGCACATCCAGCGGTGAGCTTTACGATATGTACAAAATGACGGCAGCACACAAAACCTTGCCGTTACCCTCGTATGCCGAAGTCACTAATCTGGATAATGGTCGCAAAGTCGTGGTGCGGATCAATGACCGCGGTCCATTTCATGATGATCGGCTGATTGATTTGTCGTATAGTGCGGCCACCAAATTGGGTATCACCGCCAGAGGCACTGGCCGGGTTGAGGTGCGGGCGATAAATCCGGATAACTACGCTACGCAAGCTGATGCCAATCCGCCGCAACAAGTGGCGATGCAAGATACTACGTTGGGTAATGTTGTTTTGTTTTTGCAGGTGGGGGCTTTCAGTACCTTAAGCAAAGCAGAACAAATTAAAAATCGGATTCAGCAGCAAATCAGCGAGCGGGTTCTCATTAAACCCTTTAACGGTCAGGGCAATCCGCTGTACCGCGTCAGAGTTGGTCCGCTGGCTAATGCCGAAGTGGGGCAACGCATTACACAACGTTTATTAAGTCTCGGGTATCGCGATACCCAATTGATCACCGAACAACACACCAACTGAGAGTTAGCATGATTAAATTGTTCAAAAACCTTCTCGCTTCCGTCGCTATTTTGACAGTCAGCACCGCCGGTTTTGCCGGTGTGGTGGTACCTAAACCGGCCGCGCCGGGGATTGCGGCTGATTCCTATATTCTGATGGATCATGATAGTGGTGAGGTAATTGCCGAAAGTGAAGCGGATACGCGGCTGCCACCGGCCAGTATTACCAAGCTGATGACTTCTTATGTGGTTTCACATGAGCTCGAAGCCGGCAATATCAAACTCGAAGACGAAGTGCTGATTAGTGAAAACGCCTGGCGCATGATTGGTTCACGCAGTTTTATTGAAGTGAATACCAAAGTGCCGGTTGAAGCATTACTGCGCGGCATGATTGTGCAGTCGGGTAATGATGCTGCTGTGGCGCTGGCAGAGCATATTGCCGGCAGTGAAGAAGTGTTTGCGCAAATGATGAATCAGTATGCGCAGCAGCTGGGTATGAACAATACCAACTTTATGAACTCGACTGGGTTACCGGATCCTGAGCATTACACAACAGCCCGCGATATTGCGATTTTATCCTCAGCATTGATTCGTGATTTCCCCGAACATTACGAATGGTATGCCGAAAAGGAATATACCTATAACGGCATTACCCAGCACAATCGCAACAAATTGCTGTGGCGTGATAACAGTGTCGATGGTCTGAAAACGGGCCATACCGAAGAAGCCGGTTATTGCTTGTCGGCCTCTGCCAAGCGTGATGGTATGCGGTTGATTGCTGTGGTATTGGGTACCCGTAGCGAAAATGCCCGCGCCCAGGAAATTCAGAAATTGTTTAACTATGGTTTCCGTTTCTTTGAAACCCACCAACTGTATGCCGCCGGCGAAAAAATCACCGACAGCAAAGTCTGGAAAGGCGCTGCTGAAACAGTTGATTTAGGACTGGCACAAGGTTTTTATGTCACCGTTCCACGCGGTCAGTACAAAGATCTGCAAGCCGTCAGCAATTTACAGCAACCAATGATTGCGCCCATTGCTGCCGGTGCAGAATTGGGTGAAGTCGAAGTCCGTCTGGGTGAGGAAGTTATTACCACACAAAAGCTGGTGGCACTCAATGATGTAGAAAAAGGCAGCTGGTGGCGCCGGCTGATTGACAGTCTGTTATTGCTGATCTGGGGCTAAATCGGTGCCGGTTGTTTATCTGAATGGCCGCTTTATTGCCGCTGAAGATGCCAAAGTATCCGTGCTGGATCGCGGTTATCTGTTCGGTGATGGCATTTACGAGGTCATTCCCGTCTATCAAAGCAAACCGTTTTTGCTGCAAGGCCATTTAGCCCGTCTGCAACGCAGTCTTGATGGCATTGCACTCGCCAATCCGCTGGATAACGTTTCCTGGGAAACTTTGATTAATGATTTGGTCAGCCAGAATGGTGGCGGTGATCAATCAGTTTATTTGCAAATTACTCGGGGCGCGGCGGCCAAGCGGGATCATATTTTCCCGCAGGCAGTATCAGCGGGGATTTTCATGATGAGTAATCCGTTAAATCCAGTGCCGGCCGACTGGCACCAAAAAGGCATTCAATGCATTACCGTTGACGATATCCGCTGGCAGCGCTGTGATATTAAAGCAATTGCCTTGTTGGCTAACTGCCTGATGAAACAGCGCGCTGAGGAAGCCGGCGCGCAGGAAGCATTATTACTGCGTGACGGCAAACTCACAGAGGGTGCCGCCAGCAATGCCTATGTTGTGATTGATGGTGAAATAATTACAGCGCCCAGCGGCCCACAGATTTTATCGGGTATCACGCGCGATTTGATATTGGAGCTGGCTGAGCAAGCAGATTTTAAAGTGCAGCAGCGATTTGCCAGTGAAGCAGAGTTGCACGGCGCGGATGAAATCTGGATCAGCAGTTCCACCAAAGAATTGGTGCCGGTAACGATGCTTGATGACAAACCGGTTGGTTCTGGTCTGCCGGGTAAGATCTGGCAAGAACTGCATCAGCGCTTTCAGCAATACAAAAGCGAGGTATTGGCATGACCACGCCTGAACAACCAGAAACACTGCTGGAATTTCCTTGTGAGTATCCGATTAAAGCAATGGGCGAAAGCAGCGCTGACTTTGATGCGCTGGTGGTGGAAATCGTCCGCCGGCATGTCCAGAGTTTGGCTGAAAACGCGGTCAGCAGCCGGCAGAGCAGTGGCGGCAAGTTTACCTCGGTCACCGTGACTATTCAGGCGACCAGCAAAGCCCAACTGGATGCGATTTATCAGGATTTGACCGATCATCCGCGGATCAAATACGCACTGTAATGATTATCCGTGATTTGGGCATCAAGCCCTATCAGCTGGTCTGGGCGGATATGCAACAATTTACCGATCAGCGAGTGACGGATAGCGAAGATGAGTTGTGGCTGTTAGAGCATCCGCCGGTGTTTACCCTTGGCCGCAATGGCAAAACTGAGCATTTGCTTGATACCGATGCGATTCCGGTGGTGAAAACCGACCGCGGCGGCCAGGTCACCTACCATGGTCCCGGGCAGTTAATTGGTTACACATTGTTGGACTTGCGCCGGCTGGGCATTGGCGTCCGGCAAATGGTCACCGTGCTGGAAAACGCTATTATCGCAGTGCTGGCGGATTTTAATATCAAAGCTGCCGCCCGTGCTGATGCACCGGGTGTTTATGTTGATCATGCTAAAATTGCCGCCTTGGGCCTGCGGGTCAAAAACGGTGCCTGTTATCATGGCGTCAGTTTTAATATCGATATGGACTTATCGCCATTTTCCCGGATCAATCCGTGTGGTTTTGCCGGTATGGCCGTCACTGATTGCCGGCAACTGGGCATTGAAATCAGCATGGCTGAGGCAAAAACAGCATTCAGCGAAGCATTAACCGCTCAGCTGGCAAAGGTTTAATATGACACAAAGCACCGAAAAACGTGATGTTAAAGCGCTGAAAGGCGAGTCTAAAGTATCGCGTATTCCCATTAAAATTGTGCCATCTGAGCCCAAGCGTAAACCCAGCTGGATCCGCGCGCAGGCACAAGGACACCCGGAAGTACAACGCATCAAAAAAATGCTGCGTGAGCATAATTTGCATACAGTTTGTGAAGAAGCTGCCTGCCCGAATTTAGGTGAATGTTTTGCCCATGGCACGGCCACATTTCTGATCATGGGTAATATTTGCACACGGCGCTGCCCGTTTTGTGATGTTGCCCATGGCCGGCCAGATCCACTGGATGATGCTGAACCGCAGCATTTGGCGCAAACCATTGCGGCAATGCAACTCAAGCATGTTGTTGTAACGTCCGTCGATCGGGATGATTTGCGTGATGGTGGTGCCGGACACTTTTCCCGTTGCATCAGTGAAATCCGCCGCCAGTCTCCACAGACCCGTATTGAAGTGCTGGTGCCGGATTTCCGTGGCCGGATGGATGCAGCGTTGGACATTCTGGCTGACAATCCGCCGGATATTTTTAATCATAATCTGGAATCGATTCCGCGCTTGTATAAAGCGGTGCGCCCCGGTTCGGATTATGACTGGTCGCTGGATTTGATTGAGCGTTTTCAGCAAGCACATCCTGAAGTGCCAACTAAATCCGGTTTGATGCTGGGTTTGGGTGAGTCCATTGACGAAGTCAAACAAGTACTGCGTGACCTGCGCGAACATGGTTGCCGGATGCTGACTTTGGGACAATACTTACAACCTAGTCGTCATCATTTACCGGTTGAGCGATTTGTTACGCCGGAAGAATTCTCAGATCTGGCAGAATTTGCCAAATCGCTGGGGTTTGAACAAGTCGCCAGCGGACCGATGGTGCGATCCTCATATCATGCGGATTTACAGGCAGCCGGAGATTTTGTCTGTTAGTTCTCATATTAAATTGGACTGAACAGTAGTTTTTTGTACTCGACAACGGTAATTTGTACTGGAATGCGTCACAGAAAGGACTCTAATAAACTGCCAAAGATCCGTGAGTTTCCGCCAGGACAATGGACAATAAAGGCCATAGGCCAAGTCCATCGTGATCCTGATATACCAACCGAACCAATCATTGATGTTTTAATTGAATCTGCTGATAACAAGCAAAATATTATTGAAATTGGTGTAGGGCAGCTCCCGGTTCTCAAACTTGGGACACAATGGCTGAATGGCAGGTTATTGCCTGCTATAACAAACAATCTAAAAACGTTTTCACTGAATGACGTATTGATTTCTAAGCAAACTGTCGAATATGTCCAAATGTATGAGCAGTTTGATACGGGTAAATTCCTGATTCCGCCATATCTTTGGAAACTTAACCCCAAATTTGGTGGTGCAAGATGTCTTGCTATTAATTTTCTTGGCAATACATACGGCATCATCCTGCCTCTTGCTGAAATAGCACGCTTTTATTACTGCAGCTCGACAGACCTAGCCCACAGTGCATTTCTTGGAGACTATCGAGAGTCGCATATTGACCGGGTTATCAATCCTGATAAATCAGGGTTTGATGAATCTATTGATCGAGCAATTATCCATCTGCGACAGAAATATGCTGACAACGACGCATGGACCGTTGCTAGGATTTTTAATAGTGATACCGCACTAAAAGGTGTTCGAAGAATTCATAGTAGCCTTGTGCGAAGGTCTGTTAATTCTGAACCAAGCTTCTTCAATTGCGATGTACCATTCCAAGGAACAACAAACTGGAAAGTACGAGGGTTCTATATTCCTGATCCAGATTATCCTCGATATATTGTTTTACAGCTTCTCAATTGTTCCCACCCTTTTCCCTTTTCTGAAGTCCAAGCTGATCGAGATAATAATGCCAATAAAGCAAATCTAGAGACTGATATCGCTAACGAGGATAAAAAGGGCTATGCAAGGCCCAAGCATCTGGATTCTTTATCTGACACGAGCGTAGCAAATAAAGAACTGAACAGTAATGTTGAAGCCGATAAAAGTTCAATGGTTTTCAATATTGAGATTCCGGCAGAACAGTTTGGTTTTCTTGAAGGTAAGGAAATTATCAAACCAGAAGATAAAGCTTTCAACGAATACAAATCGGTACCATCTCCGTTCATGGCAGTCATTGGTGATAAGCTGGGTACGGGACAGGGCGATTATAGTAAAGACTCAACCAATCAACGGGCAAAAATAAATAGAACAATAGGCGTAGGCTCTGACCTCGACATGCTGCTTGAAGCTGTGGAGCTATTAAAAGCGCAAGGAATAGCAGCAGATATTCGGATCAACTCTGTGCTGCCGCTTGCTGAATCAGAGCGACGAAGACAATGGGGATATTTGGACTCAGCGACTAAAACACGACGACAATATGTTGCTGTGAGCATTATCCATAATAATCAGTATTTTTGCTGGATAGAGTTTGAACAACGGTATAAAGGTGAACGGTCTGTTGGTTTGTTGAGGTCAACAGAGGAAATGTACATTTCAGATGGTTTACTTCACGAAATATTGAGAAACTTGAGTAGACTAAAAGGTGTGTGGGATGGTGAGATGGGTAGTGCCACTGATAATACCTGCGTTCTGGTTGAAAAAGTGAAGCACACTTGGCATACACCAGAAAGTCTTAGCCAGGTTATAAAAAACAGAATTAATTGAGTTGTAGAAATGGCAAGTCAGATTTTGGTATTTTTGGGGTATGTAAGCTTCATAAATGAGCAAGCTCTAAAATGGAACTAAATTAAAAAAACGGAAAATGACTATGGAACAAGTCGAATTAGTGCCGGCGAAAAGATTTTTTGTCGAAATGTTAACGAGGGATATTGAGCTAGTCGATGCGATATTAGATCTGATTGACAACTGTCTGGATGGTGCGACAAGAATACTTCATGCAAATGGTGACACTTCACCAGAAAAACCCTATGAGGGGTTTAATGTAGAAATCTCTTTTGATGCCAGTCATTTCAAGATTTCCGACAACTGTGGTGGCATTCCTAAGGAAGTAGCCATCAAGTCGGCGTTTAGAATGGGCCGGCATGATGGAGAGCGCGACAAAGATTTACCTACCGTTGGCGTATACGGTATAGGCATGAAGCGCGCTATTTTCAAAATGGGTGAGGATGCCTCAGTAATCTGTAATACGGCAACCGATGCTTATAAAGTAGAAATTACAAAAGAATGGATGAAGGATGATAGTAACTGGCATTTACCTTTGGAAGACATCCAAATAGGAGATACTTCATATGGAACGACTATTCATATTCAAGAGATTAGAGATGGAGTAAAGCTGCAACTCCGTGATCATGAAAACTTTCATAAAGAGCTATATGACGTAATTTCTACACATTACTCATACATTATCGGTAAAGGTCTGAACATTCAGATTAACGGAAAGGTTGTAATCCCAGAATTGTCTATAACTAGGTTTGCAAAAGATTTTTCGAACAAAGAAGAATCAATTGCTCCATACATTTATCGTAATAATTTTGATGGTGTGGACGTAGAAGTAGCAATAGGTTTTTATCGTTCATTGGGAACAGACAAAGAGGAGCAAGACGAAAAGGATGGCAGGTCAGTAAGCACGAATGCCGGCATTACCGTTATATGTAATGACAGAGTAGTGTTACATAATGATAAAACACATGTAACAGGCTGGGGAGAAGCTGGAGTACCTAGGTATCATACTCAGTTCATAGCTATATCCGGCGTTGTTATTTTTCAGTCGAATGATCCCTCAAAGTTACCTCTAAAAACTACGAAACGCGGAGTCGATAGTAGCTCTCATATATATGCCGTGGTAAAGGATCGGATGAGGGAAGGAATAAAGACATTTACTGATTTCACCAACAAATGGAAAAAACTTCCTCGCGCTGAGCTGTCTAAATACTTTCAGATGGAAAAAACTGAATCCGCTCCAAGCAACACATTATCAGAGAAAGTAAAAGATGATGACTGGAGCCGAGTGAGGAGAGATGGTGGGCATGTATTTAAACCCAAATTACCATTTCCTAAAGATGATGATCCTACATCGAGAGTGGTGTTCACCAAAAAAAGAAGCGAAATTGATGCCGTGTCTGAATATCTCTTCGAAGAGAAAAAGTCACCATCAGAGGTGGGTGAGTTTTGTTTCGACCAATTCTTGAAGAGGATTTGATATGTCAACAGGCACTTCTATCCCTTATCATTTAAGACCCAACAAAGCTGTAGAGCGTGGCCTATTTATTGAATCGCTAAGAAAAATAGCCGGTGCCTTTAATATTTCTGAGTATCAATACATCGGGTTCGGCGGCCCATTTTTGGAAGACTTCAAATCGCTGCATAATGAATTAAAAATAAAAGACATGATATGCATCGAAGTCGATGAAAATGTGCGGAAACGACAACTTTTTAATCGACCACTATCATGCGTCAATATTTTGGAGGAACCCAGCTCCTCAACAAGCTTTATTAACGAGCACAACTTTGAAAAGGAGTCGCTTGTTTGGTTTGACTTTGTTTCATTTAACAGAATATACGAGCAGTTGTGCGATATTCGGCAACTAGTGAGTAGTTTAGCGGCAGGGGATGTTTTTAAAGTAACGTTAAATGCCAACTCGTCTAATTTGGGAAAGAGTGACAGCGAGGACAATCTATTAGCCTATAGGTTAAAAAAGTATAGAGATTTGGTCACGACTGAATACGAGCCTCACACACTGGAAGAGGACGACTTTGCGTCAAAGAATTTTCCAAATATTCTTCTCCAATCCTTCAAGCGAGCTGTAGCTGCCGGAATAGCATCGGCACCGGAGTTGGAGGTTGTTCCAATTAGTGCCTTTGTGTATGAGGACGGGCAGAAAATGCTGACAGCAACGGGAGTTATTGTTGATAGAGAGAATAAAGCGAAGTTCTTCGAAGACTCAAGAATTCAACACTGGTCATATTACTCTCCGAACTGGCATGAGGCCAAGAATATCTCTCTGCCATCACTGTCCGTAAGAGAACGTTTATTAGTTGAACAGTTACTCCCTGATGGCAACTGTGACGATGTCATGGATGCATTGGGCTATTTTGTAGGAAGTGGGGAAGCGGATGCTAGGAGGCAAATGAACAACTTTATAGATTATTACCGAGCTTTCCCTTGGTTTGGAAAAGTAGGTTTGTAACCGAGTATGTTAGATTATGAAGATAGCGGTCGCGATTATTTGTCGTTTCTGAGATAATTCTCCAAAAAACAACAATTGGAAGCGATTTTATGGATGATGAAAGACCTACGATAGTCGATTTGTACTGTGGCTGCGGCGGCTTTGGCTTAGGAGCTGAACTTGCAGGATTTAAAACCATAGCTGCTGTAGATATTGACTCCACCCTTCAATCGGCATACGCCATAAATTTTCCCCATACAGAAGTTATTACAGGCGATTTAGCAAAAATGGATGCCGAAGCGTGGCAGACCGTATTAGCAGGGAGTCAAGTTGACGGAGTTATCGGAGGCCCCCCGTGCCAAGGGTATAGCAGAATGGGACTATCAAGTAAGCAAGATCCTAGGAGATCGTTGCTTAAACATTTTTATAGAACCGTGAACATTATTCAGCCTAAGTTTTTTGTAATGGAAAATGTTGAAGGACTGATGGATGACAAAAATATTTATGAGCTACATGCTGCGTTAAAGGTACTGGATAACTCGTATCATGTTCTTAAGCCAATAATTGTTGATGCCCATGATTTCGGTGCCCCCACAAAACGTAAACGCGTTATTGTTATCGGTTACAAACCTGAACATGTAAATCACATTTTAGCCGCAGATCTCATCCCACAAGGTATCAGGAAAACAACAGTAAAAGATGCAATTGCTGATCTGCCTCCACCTATTGAGAAAACTCAGGAATCAGATAAGAGCGATTACGCATGGAATAATTACAGGAGTTCAAAAAAGCTATCTCCTTATGCAGTGGTTATGCGTGAATTGCCTCCTAGACATTTAGGATGGCAAAAATCATTAAAGCAGCTGGAAGTCGGGCAAGTAAGTGGTTGTCTCAATACGCGGCACACAAAAAAAGTGTCTGAGCGATATGCAACAGTTAAACAAGGTGAAGTAGATAAGACAAGTAAAGCGAAACGGTTAGCATGGAATGGGGTATGTCCTACTCTGAGAGCTGGTACCGGGTCTGATAAAGGGAGTCACCAGGCTGTAAGACCGCTTCATCCAGTGGAAAATCGGGTAATAACTGTTCGAGAGGCTGCACGGCTTCAAGGTTTTCCGGATTGGTTTGTTTTTCACAATACTAAATGGCATAGTTTTCGAATGATAGGTAATAGTGTTTCGCCGTTGGTTTCTAAAAATATTCTACAAACTATACAAGATAGGTTGATTTTTGAAGAGCTCGTAACCCAGGTCGGCTAGAGTAAAAGGGATGATTAGTGATAGAGAAGACGGATTTTGAAGAAGTAAAATTAAGAACGGGAATTGATCCAAATTTCCTGGCAGACACTTTGACGACCGATATCGAGTTGACTGACGCACTGTTCGATTTAATTGATAACTCAATAGACTCGGCAAGAAATTCGATTATCCAAAGCGAGTATAAGAAGGATATTAGAGGGCTGCCGAGTGACTACTCCAGATTTGAAATTAAGGTTCGTTTTGGAGCAAACAGCATTGTAGTAGAAGATAACGGCATCGGAATTGAGAATAATGCTTTTGAGCAAGATGCTTTTTATACTGGCAAGAGATCTAATCATAAGTTCGGTATAGGTCATTACGGACTTGGCCTTAAGAGAGCTTTACTCAAAGCTGGAATGAAATATGGGATGCTGACGGACAATGGCGAAAGTTTGTATAAAGCCCATTTTGATAGACAATCTTTTTCATCTGACGGAGAGTCAGACCTCATTGCAAAAAAGTTTTCAACTACAGGAGTTAAAAGGACAGTATTAGTAGTTTCAAACCTATACCCTAACGTTGTATCCCAGATTAGGGACTCTGGGTGGTTTGCTAATGCGATTAATGAACTATCTGTCAGATATTCAATCTTTTTGAGGAAAGGCTTAAGTATAAAAGTAGTAAATAGCCAACAAAACAACTCAGATACATTAGCGATTTCTCCATCGATTCCCGAATTGCGTGATGATGGGTTGATGAAAAAAATAAGTGATAGTTTGACCACGCCAACTGTATTCTGTGATTTTTCGGTTGGCATTCACGAAAGATATAGATTTCCGGGTGAGTGGGAGCATGATCAGAAGTCAAATGAACAGCTAACCAAGTCATATGGTGTTTATTATATCTGCAACGATAGAGTGATCGTCTCTGCTAGTACCGAAGATAAACATGGCTTTACAACACAGTGGCACTCTGAATACGGAGGGTTCTTGTGTCTTACATATATAACGAGTGAGAATCCAAAAGAGCTTCCTTGGAATACGGCGAAAACGGAAATTAAAGTCAACAGCCCTCTCTTTCTACAGATTAGAAAAAAAATTGAACCATTAGCAGAAAAATATAGATCAGAGGCAAAGAAGTTAATAAAAATATGGAACCATTCAGATATTAGAAATTTGCCGGATGCTGAGCGGCGAAAAATATTTGCTGATCAAACAGGAGCTAAAAGTCTGAGTGAGGCCGAGATATCTGCAATAAGTCGGAAGAATAGTGAAAACAAAGGAAAGGGAATTGAGTCCCGATCTAGTTTGGGACAAGTGTCGACCACCCCTAACCTAACAACTCCCAGAAATAGTGGAACCCGAGCAAGCAGAAATGATAATTTGCATGCTAAAAATTGGAAACAGCTTCTTCCTGGGAATCAGTTTCCAATTAGTAAGAAAGATAAAATATTAGATGCCTTGATAATCGAAGCGATCAGTATCAATATTGATAATGCTCCTCATTCGTCATGCATGCTTTACAGATCTCTATTTGAAGCGGCATTTAGATCGTTCGTAAAAAGCAACAAGCTGTTCGAAGCCGTGATATCGCATTATTATTCCAAAGGGGAAGGTGCTAAGAAAAATCACTCTGAGGAATACAAGAAACAGCAAGGCATCGATCTTTCAGTATGTAGTCATTGGATGCTCGATAATAGCCAACTTTTTCCGCCCGAGTCTAAAAAGAGGTTACAGCTGTGCACAAAAAACTTAAGGAAACATATAAAGTTAATGAACGGAGTCGTTCATGGTAATCAGATAGTTGGTAATGATGGGAAAATTGAGGGCATAAGAAATGAAACGATCGAGCTTCTGGAATTTCTGGTAATTGGTGAGGCCCATTCTTAAGCGGTTCGGATATAGCTAATAAATTTTATCCAAATATTCGTTATTTAGAGACTGTAAAAATAGAAAAGCTGAGAATAGTCCAGGACTGGTCTAGTCAATACAACAAGTCGTTTAATATGTTTTCTCTTTTCTTATAGTGGAGAGTTAGACCGGATACACTATTCTTGTACCAATCCGTTACATTATCAAAATCCTTCAGCAGATAGTTGTATCTGACAACACCATGTAGCCAACACGTTTTAAGATGTTTGGGCCAATCCTGCAACAGCCACCAAGCGAGTCCGATAATCAGGTGTCGCTGTTTTGCACCCAGTGCTTCGATAAATCTGACATTGGTGTCAGTATTGGTGGAACCTAAGTGAAGTTGGGTTTCCAAGTAGTTGAGTAGTGGCCGTGAGTGATTCACAGATGTGAGAACTTTGGTGAGCTGATGTAATACACGTAACCGTTCGAGCATTATCTGGCTAAGAGGTACGTTGTTCTCCAGACTTTTCAGCATTTTGCTCCATTCATTGTGAGCGTCTTTGTCGATAATAAGTATGTCGTAATTAGGTGCCATAGCGAGGTCATTTCCGCAGCATGAACAGGTTGACAATTTCCTGCTCATATTCCAGCGATCCATACCCATTTCCAGTCTGTGATAGGTGATGGGGGCGTAACATTCTGGGCAGCGGTCATGCATCATAATATGGTGTTTTGGGCAAAACGTTTGCAGGGCTATTCGCCAACTTGTCCTGAAGTAGGGAACAGCATCCTCGGATAGACAAAGTGGGCAGAAAGATAAGCCATATCCTCGTCGTTTACGGTGGTACATATTAAGGCTGCCGATCCAGAACGCTATGCCGGCAGTAGTCGAATGGTCGAATAAAATTCCTTCGTAGCGTTTCAGAGTAGTTTGATAGGCAATGGGCAAAGGCGTAGCCGTTTTCTCAGCCATTGTCCTGACAATCCAATCTGGTCCGAGCCTGTCAATGTCTCTGTTCCAAACTTCATGGCTCGAGCCAAAAACTGAATGGGTGAAGGATTGAACTTTAGCTCCGTTCGCATGGGCAGTTCTGACTAACCATGAAGACAAAAGCTCATTTGGTAACGGATGCGGATGAACCGGCCATAACTTTCCGCTCAACATGGTTAAAAACCCAAAAGTTTATCCATTTGAAGTTTTCGGTCTGAAGGCGCTACCCAGTCGGATTTGGTAAGTGCTTCCAAAGTAATTTTCTCTTCACCTGATTGAATGGCATTTACAGCCATGTTTGTTAATAGTCTGGATAGTTCGCCGATATAACCTTCACTCATAGCATGCAGCTTATTCATCAGCGAATTTGAAGCAAGCTTCGATGCTAATTTTAAAGGAAGAAGCGCTTCGAAACTGACGAGCAATCGTGCATAGTCAGGATCATCCAGCCGCCACTTTGGTAATGGTGCCAATTCGAAACGGTTAGCAAGCTGGCTATCTGTTTGTAACGCATTGAATGCTTCTCTGACACCCACAGCAACAATCGGTATACGCAGATTATTGCCGAGTGTTTTTATTACGTTTAAAAATTGCCGCTGTTGATGAGTACTACCAGCAAGAACATGTTGGACTTCATCAAGAATCAACATTTTCAGACCAATTTCTTGGCAGACTTTTTCTACCTGAAGCATTTTTTTGCTGGCGCTATCCCTTTCTTTGAATTGTTCAAAAAGTTGACTCAGAATGATGTCGTATAAGCGACTTTCATCTGGCTTAGGCGGACACTGCACATAAAGTACCGGTACTGACACACTATAACCTTCAGCATTATCGTCAGCCGGGTGCAGCTTACAAAACCGGCGAACCAGCATGGTCTTGCCATTGTTCGTGTCGCCAACAATTAAAAGATTGGGCATTCGATCTGAACGGGGATACACGAGCAGATCTTCCATCTTTGCCATGATTTTCTTGGCGCGGGGATAACCGATCCACCTTACCGAGCGAATTTTTTCGATACGTCCGGCGTCCGGGAGTTTGAGTAGTTCGCAGGTAGACGGGGTAAGATGATTGGTCATAGCACTTCGTCCAGATCGTCAAACGGCATGATGTTGAGCTCTTCGTCGACGACAGTGTCTTCAAAGTGTGTTGGTTTGTTCAAGTTTTGTTGTGTGGGTTTAAGAGGTGCCATCGAATCATGCTTTCGTCTTTGTTGCGCTCTTCTGGCAGCTTTGCTTTTCCGTAAAGCCTTGTCTTCTATCTCACGCATACGCTCGATAGTGGCAAAAATCTGGTCTTCATTAATTTGGCCAGCTTGTTGTTCCCGTAATCTTGCTTGCGCTGCTCTTAACTCCCAAACGCTGATAGCGGGGTAAGCAGTATTTCTATATGGAATAGCGTGGTAAGAAAACGTACCGGGATCGTAAAACCAGACTATGCTGATATCGCGAGGATCTCGACGGATAATAAATTTGCGCTTGATTGAAGGTTTTTCCGGGTCGGGTGCGTTGATCCAGCGACGCAGTATGTCATGGAAATAAATGATTCCATCAATAGCCAATCCCTGCCGCTGTATAGTGCGTTCGATATATGGAAGAAAATCTAGTCTAAACCTGTGCTCGTCGATTATCTTGGCTGGCAAGCCCTTACCAAGTTGTTCGTTACTCCCCAGGATACCAATCCGGTATTTATCTATCGGTGGGATACCGATGCCGGAGTGTTGTTGGTTGTGATAAGAGCCAACGATATAGACGGTCAGCCATTCTTCAAATTCGGATAGCGTCAATGTCGCTTTTTTGCTGCTGTCGTAGTTGCCGCGTTCTGAGATGTTGGCGAATGTAGTCCCACGTACCCCTTTAAGCTCATGAGCAAGGGTTCCTAGGTAACGCTCGACATGCGCTCCGAAGTTTGGTCGCGAGACTGGTCGCCACTCAATGTCAACGTGGTATTGCTGGCAGGCCTTCTGAAGCATTTTGCCTCGAAACTCCTTGGCATTGTCCATATGGATTTTGTCCGGAATCCCCCAGCATGGCCATTCGCCGTTTACATTGTATTTGGCTAACCAGTCCTCTTTGGGAAGAACGGCATGAGCGATCGCAAGTCCGGCAGAGAGTGCGCTAGGTGGGTCAAATGAAACATAAAAGCCCAACACCATACGACTATACACGTCGAAAACCAGCGTTATCCATGGTCTGCCGACTGGCATTCGCCAGTGGTCATCACAAAGAATGATATCGAGCGGGGTATGGTCGATTTGAACAACAGATAACGGCCAGTCTGCGTTTGGGAATTCTCCCTCAATGGGATCATATTTTGCCGCCAGGTTTTTATTATTGTCGCGTTTTAAAGCCGCAGTCTTGGGATGAATATCTTGTAGCCAGCGCCTGATTGTGTTGCAGTGTGGGGTTGGCAATCCAGCTTTTTTGCACTGTCTTGCGATCTCAACACAAATTTTCTGAGCAGATTTTTTTTGCGTAGTGAGGTAGTCAGTTTTGATGACCTGGTGGATTATATCTTCAACTTTTGGTGCAAGCCGCGGCTTGCCTTTATCAGTGCGCCGGCTTCTCAACAAGTCAGTTATTTTTCCGTTTGCTTCATATTTGCGAATCCATCCGTACAGCGTGTTAGTCGAGACTCCATTGGCAATAGCAGCTTCTTCAACCATTTTTCGGGTACGACCTTTGATCATCAGCGGTTCAATAATTTTGAAGCGCGACATTGCGGTTTGCCATTGATGTTCAGGAATATCTTGTAGATCGGGTTCACTTCCGGGAGTTGCATTTGCTTTTGCTTCCAGCTCGTAGATATCAGCTGTTAGATATCGCCCCGACTCTGTGTTGAACAATAATACTTCGTTCAGATCATTGATTTGATGAATAAGGAATTCATCTCCCTTATACCCGACTAAACTTCCTAGCTTAAGATTTATGCTGCCTTTTTTTGCCATTTTAGCTTTTCCAGAAAATAGGAGTATTCATGGTCAATGCGGCTTGGTTCAGATCGCAGCGTATTTGCTTTGTGCCAATCATGTACCAAAGAGCAGGGAGTAAAGCCGCTCGATCCCATTCGTTACTGGCAAGATGAAACAGTAACTTCTGAGGAGTACTTTGTTTATATTTGCCCAATACTTGGTCGATGAGGTTGATATCACCCTCATTGTTAGCTCCACGCCTAATAAATGGCAGCAAAAATCTGACGTTGTTCAACAGGGGAGTTCTGATTTCTGTTTCAGTAATTAGTTTGAATTTCCAACCATTCTGTTTTGCAAATCTTATTGCTGCAATGAATTTGGGCTTTAGGGTGAACCAATCCTTTTTTATATCAGAGCGGTACTTAACTTCGAATAAGATTGGCTTTTTCCCTTCGAATTTAACTAAAACATCGGGAGTGTAATGTCGACGTTTATTGAGAGAATCAGTCCATTCTATTGTCACTGGCTGGACATCATAGCTTCTAACATCGGTGTAGAATTCAAGTAGTGTGATAAAGTCACGTTCCAAGGTGGACTCAAACATAGCTTTATCTAAGGCCTTGTTATGAGCGATTATACCGGTGACGTTTCGGTAGTTTTTTGGAATAGATCTCACTGCCACGGGAGCGTAACCTTGTGCAAATTAATCTTGTAAAAACGTTGTTGGCACATTGTCACTCTCCCGTCAGTACAAAATACAGTGGTGGAAAATTATTAAATTGAACATTACTGTACAAAATATTAATGGAAATGACATTGTCGCCTGATCCCAGACCAGGAGGTCAGTGATGCAAAGTAATCGTCGTCGTTTTTTGCAAATCGCTGCAGCCGGCACTATGTCGGCAGTGCTGCCGTTAACTTTCAGCGCTTGTGCTAAATCAGCCAAAGCCCGTGTTGTAGTCATTGGCGGTGGCTTTGCCGGTGCCACGGCAGCGCGTTATTTAGCATTATGGGCGCCGGATATTGATATCACGGTCATTGAACAAAACAGTCAGTTTATTTCCTGCCCACAAAGTAATTTGGTATTAAGCGGTAGCCTTAAGCTGAGTGAGTTAACACGACAATACGACCAACTAGCAGCGCAGCCATCGATTCGCTGGGTACAAAATACGGTGACGGCGATTGACGCTGAAAAACAGCAGGTTCAGATTAAAAATGGCGATAAATTTGCCTATGATCGGCTGATTATCGCGCCCGGTATTGCCTTTAATTACGACCGTTTGCCGATGCTTGAACATGCCGATGCGCAGCAAAAAGTGCCGCATGCCTGGAAAGCCGGTCCGCAAACTGAACTGCTGTATCGGCAAATTCAGGCAATGCCGGCTGGCGGCACTGTGGTAATGACGGTGCCGGCTGCGCCATATCGTTGCCCACCGGGGCCGTATGAGCGGGCTTGTCAGATTGCCTTTTATTTAAAACGTCATAACCCGACGGGTAAATTGCTGGTGCTGGATGCCAACCCGGATATTATTTCCAAAAAAGCGTTGTTTATGGATGCCTGGCAACAGCAATATGCCGGCCTGATTGAATATGTGCCGACCAGCGCGGTTGAGTCGGTTGATGTGGAAAATCTGCGTGTTGAAACACTGTTTGATAATTATCAGGCGGATGTGCTGAATGTGATCCCGCCACAGAAAGCCGGTAGCGTGGCAGCGATGGCCGGGGTGATTAATATTGATAACCGTTGGTGTGATGTGGATTTTCGCAGTTATGAATCTACAGCGGTGGCCAATATCCATGTGATTGGTGATGCGGTTGCGGCAAAAACACCAAAATCCGGCCATATTGCCAATCAACAGGCGAAAGTCTGCGCCGCGGCAGTGATTAATTTGCTGCGTGATCAAGCGCCGGAAGCCGAGCCGATTTTCAGCAATACTTGCTACAGCTTTGTTGATGATAAGCAGGCCATGCATGTGGCTAATGTGTATCGATACGATGCTGACGAGCGCGAAATGCTACCTGCTGATGGTGGCGGTGTATCGCTTAAAGCCAGCGAAACAGAAGGGCTTTATGCCCGTGGCTGGGCTGAAAATATCTGGGCCGATATGCTCGGCGGCAATGGTGTTTAATCAATAAAAGTCGCGGGATGGCGTCAGCGGACTGAGCAGGTATAATGGCCCGCTATTGCAAGTTCCATCATCTGGAAAAATACGAGGTTGTAGATGAGCGATTTTTTACCCGGTCTGGAAGGCGTGCCGGCCACCAAGTCAGCGATTTCTTTTATTGATGGCGAAAAAGGCATCCTTAGTTACCGTGGTTATCCGCTTGAAACCCTTGCCACCAACAGTACTTTTGAAGAAACCACATTGCTGTTGCTGGATGGTGAATTGCCCACCAAAGCCAATTTAAATCGCTTCCAAAAACAACTACGCGCCAATTACCGGATCAAATATCACATTCGTGAAATGATGCGGCATTTTCCGCATACCGGTCATCCGATGGACATGTTGCAAACCGCGGTTTCCAGTCTGGGTATGTTCTATCCGGGTACTGAGTGTTTGACCGATTCCGATGTCTGCGTTGATAAAGACTATGTGCGTAATATGACGGTCAACATTATTGCTCAGATGGCGCCACTGGTCGCCATGTGGCAACACATGCGTCATGGTTATGATCCGATCAACCCGCGGGATGATTTATCGGTCGCTGAAAACCTGCTGTATATGTTTACCGGTAAAGAACCGGATACACTGTTGGCGCGGATCATGGATGTCTGTTTGATCCTGCATGCCGAGCATACACTGAATGCGTCAACCTTCGCGGCGCTGGTGGCAGGTTCCACGCTGGCATCGCCTTACAGTGTCATTTCAGCAGCGATCGGTACCTTATCCGGCCCACTGCATGGTGGTGCCAACCAGCGTGTAGTCGGTATGTTGCAGGAAATCGGTTCACCGAAAAATGTTGAAGCCTGGGTCGATAAAAAGCTGGCTAACAAAGAAGTCATCTGGGGTATGGGCCACCGTGAATATAAGGTCAAAGATCCACGGGCGACCATTTTGCACAAGCTGACCACACAATTGATTGAAGAACGTGGTGGTCATCTGGATGATATGTTTGAAACTGCGATGAAGCTGGAAGCCGTTTGCGTGGACCGGCTGGGTCATAAAGGTGTTTACCCGAATGTCGACTTTTATTCCGGCATTCTATATGCGGAAATGGGCATTCCCGAAGATCAGTTTACGGCGTTATTTGCTGTGGCTCGCAGTGCTGGCTGGCTGGCCCACTGGCGTGAACAAATCGCCAATAACCGCATTTACCGGCCGACACAGATTTATGTCGGTCATGCGCAGCGTGAATATGTGCCGATGTCGAAACGCGGTAAGGCGGCAGCCGCCAAAGCCTGAGTATCAGGCCATAATGGTTTTGCTGGCTTCGCCGGCAATTTCCCGCACCAGTCTGGGTACCAGATAACCGGACAGGGCTGCACGCATGGCAGCAATCAATTGTTCGCCTTGTGTTTGCGAGACATCAAAATGCTGTGCGCCTTGCACTTTGTCCAGTAAATGCAGGTAATACGGTAATACCTGCACTTCACTGAGGCGTTCGCTGAGGGCAATCAGGCTGCTGGCATTATCATTAACCCCTTTTAGTAACACTGCCTGATTAAGCAATTCACAGCCGGCCTGGCGAAGTTTTTTAAGGCTTATCGCTGTTTCGTTATCAATTTCATTACCATGATTGGCATGAATCACCATCACAACTTGCAGACGACTTTCTGCCAGGGTGCTGAGTAATTTTTCGGTAATTCGCTTTGGCAGTACCAAAGGCAATCTGGTATGGATCCGCAGCCGTTTCAGATGGGGAATGTGTTGCAGATCTGCAATCATGGTGGCAAGTTTTTGATCGCTGAGTACCAGCGGATCGCCACCACTGAAAATCACTTCTTTCAAGCTGTTATCCGCTGCTAATGCAGCAAGCGTTGACTGCCACTGACTGGCCAGCGGATTACTGTCGCCATACGGGAAATGCCGGCGAAAACAATAGCGGCAATGAATCGCGCAGGCACCGGTTGTTAATAGCAGGGCGCGGCCCTGATATTTTTGCAAAATGCCCGGCGCGCTGACTGCCTGATGATCACCAACCGGATCCAGTGAAAATCCCTCGGCTGGCAAACCTTCTTCGCTGAGCGGAAATACCTGCCGCAATAAAGGGTCAGCGGCATCACCAAATTGCATTTTATTCAGATAACTTGGTGTGACGCGCAGCGGAAAGTTTTTCAGCTGTGCGGCATCCAGCGTTGCCAGTTGCTGTTCAAGCCCAAGACGGCGCAGTAATTCAGCCGGATCACTGATGGCGTTGGCGAGTTCTTGCTGCCAGTCAGCAAAGATTACGGCGGCGTTGGATTGCGGTATCATAGCGCGTTTATTTTTGAGAAACAGGCGACGATCGTCCCTTAAAGAGGTTTGCATGGCAACTTATAGTACCAACGAATTTAAAGGCGGATTGAAATTCATGCTGGATGGCGATCCCTGCAGCATTATCGAAAATGAATTCGTAAAGCCCGGTAAAGGTCAGGCCTTTAACCGCGTTAAATTCCGTAACCTGAAAACCGGTCGTGTTAACGAGCGTACTTTCAAGTCCAATGAAACGGTTGAAAGCGCCGATGTGGTCGAAATGGAACTGGAATATTCCTACAATGATGGCGAATTCTGGCATTTTATGGATCCAACCACATTTGAACAGTTTGCCGCCGATGCCAATGCGATTGTTGAAGCCAAAGACTGGCTGAAAGAGCAATACACTTACACTGTGACATTATGGAACGGCGCACCACTTTTGGTGAGCCCGCCGAATTTCGTTAATCTGGCCGTAACCGAAACTGATCCGGGTGTGCGTGGCGATACCTCAGGCGGTGGCGGTAAACCGGCGACGCTGGAAACCGGCGCTGTGGTGCGGGTACCTTTATTTATCGAAATTGGTGAAGTGTTGCGGGTTGATACGCGCTCAGCATCATATGTCGAACGGGCCAAGTCATAAATTTCATTTGCCGGTTTTGCGTTTCAGCAATATCAGATGACGCAAGCTAAAAACATGATGGAATTACTAAAACGGCGGGCAAAGCTTTATAGCGATGTCCGCCATTTTTTTTATGCGCGCGAGGTGCTGGAAGTACAAACACCGGTGCTGTCACATGCGGCGCCTACCGCGCCTTATCTGGACAGCTTTGTCACCCAATTCAAGCAAGGCAGCCAGTACACCAAGTTGTATCTGCAGACGTCGCCGGAGTTTGCCATGAAACGCTTGCTTGCCGACGGCAGCGGGCCGATTTTTCAGATTTGTCCGGTGTTTAGAAATGCTGAAAACGGGCGGCTGCACAGTCCAGAATTCACTATGCTTGAGTGGTACCGACCGGGCTTGTCATTAAGTGATTTGATGGCTGAGGTGGACAGTTTACTGCAACAATTGCTGGCTAGTCTGCCAGCAAAGCAACTGACTTATCAGCAAGTATTTATAGATATTCTGGCAATCGATGTTTTTGCTTGTGACACCGAGATGCTTCGCCAACTGGCTTTAAAACATATCGCTGGTTTAACAGCTGATTGGCAAACTGATCGGGATGGTTGGCTGGAATTGTTGATGAGTGAGGTTATGGAACCGGTGCTGGCAAAAATGAACCGGCCGGTCATGGTTTATGACTTTCCGGCTAGTCAGGCGCAACTCGCCAAAACCCGCAGCAGTCAGGATGGCCATGAAGTTGCTGCGCGTTTTGAAGTCTATGCTGGTGGCCTGGAGCTTGCCAACGGTTACGATGAATTATGTGATGCTGCGATATTGGCCGCGCGTTTTGCAGACGATAACTTACGCAGGAAACAGCAAGATTTACCGGTGATGCCGGCAGATCAGCATTTGCTCCGAGCCATGCAATCAGGCTTACCGGCATGTAGCGGTGTCGCACTCGGATTGGATCGGTTGCTGATGCTTCAACTTGGCACCAACAACATTGATGACGTTTTGCCGATTAGCTTTGCTGACGCCTGATTTATGCCTGCATCAGCGAGGGTAACCACAAACTCAAATCAGGTATCGCAATCAGCAGCGCCAGTACAATCAGCTGAATAAACACAAATGGCATGATGCCTTTATAAATTGCCGTCAGTTTCAGACTGGGCGGCGCGCTGGCTTTGAGATAAAACAGTGAAAAACCAAATGGCGGCGTTAAAAATGAGGTTTGCAGATTCATCGCAATCAGCAGTGCAAACCATAGCGGATCCAGTCCTAATACCATGGCGACAGGCGCCAGAACCGGTACTACAATAAAACAAATCTCAATAAAATCCAGAAAGAAACCAAGCACAAAAATCAGCAACATGCTGAGGATCAGAAACGTCCATTTACCACCGGGTAGTCCAGAGAAGATATCCAGGATCAGCTGATCGCCACCCATGCCAACAAAGACCAGCCCGAATGCCGTGGCACCGATAAAAATCAGAAACACCATGCTGGTCAGCCGCGTGGTTTTCTGCATGGCATCCTGCAAATTGGCAAGATTCAGCCGTTTATTCAGTGCCGCCAGAATCAATGCGCCCAATGCACCTACCGCAGCCGATTCCGTTGGTGAGGCGATGCCGAAAAAGATGGAACCCAATACGGCGATAATCAGGAATAAAGGCGGTAGTAGGCTTTTAACAACACTTAACGCCAAATGCGGCAGATCCGGATCATCGTTGGTAATTGCCGGTGCCATCTGCGGATGCCGCCATGCGGTAAAGGCGATATAAGCCATATACGCGACAATCAGCATCATGCCCGGTATCACCGCGCCGATAAATAATTCGCCGACCGGTACACCAATCACATCACCTAATAAAATCAGAATAATACTGGGCGGGATGATCTGTCCCAATGTGCCGGATGCTGCAATGGTGCCGCTGGCAAGACTTGGTGCGTAACCACGATTGAGCATAGCTGGCAGGGCAATGACCGCCATGGTGACCACTGAGGCGCCAACCACACCGGTCGTGGCGGCCAGCAAAGCGCCAACCATCACCACCGATATTGCCAGTCCGCCACGTACCCGGCCAAATAAGCGGCCCATGGTTGATAATAATTCTTCAGCAAGCCCCGACTTTTCGAGAATCACCCCCATAAACACAAATAACGGCACGGCGAGCAATGTGAAATTGGTCATCACCCCCCAGATGCGTAGCCGCAGTAGATCAAAAAAACTGCCGCCAAGAAAAATACTGCCAAACAGCAGGGCAATTGCGCCCAGCGTAAACGCCACCGGATAACCGACCAGCAACAAGGCAAATAGCAGCACAAACATAAATAAGGCCCAGACTTCCATCAGTGGGCCTCCGTTTGTTTGAGCACTAAAATATTACGCAGTAACTCGCCGATACCTTGTATCAGCAATAAACCGAAACCAATCAGAATGCTGCTTTTGATCAAAAACCGATACGGCAGGCCGCCCGGATCCGGTGAACCTTCCTGATACCAGAAAGCATTTTGTACAAATGGCCAGGCGGTTATCAGAATCAGCAGACAAAAAGGTGTCAGAAACACCAGCATACCGATGATATTTATCAGCGCGCGTTGTCGATCATTCAGGCGTTTGCTGCTGAAAATGACATCAACCCGCACATGGTCATCATGTTTCAGTGTGTAAGCCCCACCCAGCAAAAAAATCAGGGCAAATAAATGCCACTCTAATTCCTGTAGCGCGACAGTGCCGCTGTTAAACACATAACGCATAAATACGTCATAACAGGTCAGCAGCGCCAACAGCAGTACCAGCCATGAAATCAGCCGGCCGCTGAATTCGGTAAAGTTATCAATTCGCTGCAACCAGCGGGGGATCCAATCAGTCATGACTTACTTAATTCTTTTGGCAAAAACGTTGAAAGTGTCCCACAAAGCAAAGGCATAGCGCCAGCCGCAGTGATTTAATTTGCCGAAACCGATTTGATGATCCTCTGCCGGCCGGGAAATGCTAAAGTAAGTCATCAACTGATTTTTAAGGAGCAAAATCATGCAGATCCATGAAGACAAGCCCAATCCAGGTGAACGCACGCAATTGATCCGGCTGCTATATATGCTGTTGTTTGGCTTGATTCTTTATCTGGCGCTGATTGTGCTGGTAGTCGTGGTGATTGTGCAGTTTATTTTTGCATTGTTTGCCGATGAAGCAAATTCGGGGATTCGCAACTTTTCGCGGGATTTGGCGCAATATATTCACCAAATTACCTTATTTTTGACTTATAACGATGAGCGTCGTCCGTTTCCGTTTAACCCGCTTTACGATGAAGTGGTGAGCAAAGATACCGACGAAGCCGATGAATATGTTGCTGAGTTTCAGGACATCACCGACAACGATGATAATAATCAACCCAAAACCTGAAGGAGCCCGGAGCGCCAATGCTGACCGTTATTTCACCTGCCAAAACGCTGGATTTTGACAGTGCGCCGATTACTGAAAAATACAGCCAGCCGGCTTTTTTAAAACAATCTCAGGCGCTGATTAATGGCCTGAAAAAATTATCCGCGCAGGATGTTGCCAGCCTGATGTCGATTAGCGACAAACTGGCCGGGCTCAATGTCGCCCGTTATCAGGAATGGCAAACACCGTTTACTGCCGATAATGCCAAACAGGCAGTGCTGGCATTTAAAGGTGATGTTTATACCGGCCTTGATGCTGAAACACTGGATAACAAAGGGTTGGATTTTGCGCAGGATCATTTGCGTATTCTGTCCGGTTTATATGGCGTACTGAAACCGCTGGATCTGATGCAGCCATACCGTCTGGAAATGGGCACTAAGTTTGCGGTGAACGGCAAAAAAGATCTGTATGACTTCTGGGGCAGTCAGATCCGTGAAGCGCTGATTGCCGAGCCGGCGTTTAAAGATAAAACGCTAATTAATCTGGCCTCTAACGAATATTTTAAAGCTGTGGATGCCAAACAGCTAGATGCGACCATTATTACGCCGGTATTTAAAGACTGGAAAAACGGCCAGTACAAAATGATCAGTTTTTACGCTAAAAAAGCACGTGGTTTGATGAGTCGTTTTATTATCGATCACAAAATTGATAAACCAGCCGCGCTGAAAGACTTTGATTACGAAGGTTATCGCTACAACGCTGAGATGAGCAATGGCAACGACTGGGTATTTATCCGCGATCATGATTGATGGGCTGACAGGCGTTTAAGTATGTATTCAACAAGGAAGTTGATAAAAATTGTCTGGCCGATAGTTGGCCTGTTGATGATGGCACCGCCACTAATGGCATTGCCACTCACGGAGTCGGAGCAGGCGTTTGTTGACGAACTGACCAGTATCCGTATGTGTGTAGATCCGGACTGGTTGCCCTATGATGGTATTGACCAGCAGGGCCGGCATATCGGCATCATGTCGGATTTCCACCGGCTGTGGTCGAAAAAAATCGGTATACCCGTTGGCCTGGTGGTGACCCACAGCTGGCAACAATCACTGGAATTTGTGCAGACAGCGCGCTGCGATATTCTGTCCAGCGCTCAAGATACGCCGGAACGTCAGCATTATTTGACGGTCACCCAGCCGTTTATTTTTTATCCGTTTGCTATTGCGACACAGCCCGGCGATCAGTTTGTTATCAATCTGGAACAAATCAAAGAGCGTAAGTTTGTCATGGTGCAGGGCTATGCCGGTGTTGATATGCTGCGCCGCGCTTATCCTGAGCTTCAGCTGTTAACTGTCGATTCACCCCGCGAGGGATTAAAACTGGTCGAGACCGGACAGGCCTATGGTTATATTGATACGGTGCCGACCATTAATTATCAGATGTTGCGCCATGGTATTTCGCACCTGAAAATTTCCGGTGTGCTGGAACAGCAATACGCCATGTCGGTGGGGATTGGCCGGCATATTCCTGAGCTTGGAAAAATTTACGACAAAGCGATTGCCAATACCACTGAGCTGGAGCGGCAGAAAATCCTCAAAAACTGGTTGTCCGTTGAATTTCAGTCACCGATAAACCATACCTTGTTCTGGCAAATAATCATCGCCGTTTTATTGCTGATTGGGTTGTTGCTGTATCGTTTCAGAGTAGTGCATAAACATAATCAGCGTTTAAAACATATGAATGCTGAACTTGCCCATATGTCACAAAACGATCAACTGACCGGCATTGCCAATCGATATTTACTGCATCAGCGGCTGCATCAGGAGATGAATGCCAAGCGGGTTGCCCACCACAGTTTCAGCATTATGATCATGGACGTCGATAACTTTAAAAATATCAATGACGAATATGGGCATGATATCGGTGATAAGGTGATTCAGGAGATCGCGACATTGCTGACAGCCATGATCCGGGAACAGGATCTCGTTGGCCGCTGGGGTGGTGAAGAATTTCTGATCATTTGCCCGCAAACGTCGCAGCATGGCACGAAGCAACTGGCAGAACAGATTCGACAGCAGATTCAGCAGCATTCTTTTGTCGTTGATACCACCATGACCGTCAGTATCGGGGTCAGTGAATTTCTGCCAGGTGAAGATATCAACGATTGTATTAAGCGGGCAGATGAAGCGCTTTATCAAGCTAAAAATGCCGGCCGTAATCAAACAATACTGGCACCACTGCCGGCTGCAAACTGATGTCACAACGACTGTTTTTTGCGTTGTTGCCGGATACTGCGGCAATAAATGCAATCATGGCGATTCAACAGCAATTACCGGCTGCTAAGCTGCGGCTGTATAGCGCGGAAAACTTGCACCAAACGCTGGTGTTTCTGGGCGAGTTTGCCGAACCGCAGTTGATGGATTTAATCAGTGCCTGCAACACGGTTCAGGTTTCGCCTATCAGCATGCAGTTTCCAACCTTAACCTACTGGCAGCAGCCAAAGGTTTTGTGTTTATTGTCAGAAACGGTGTCGCCGGCACTATCAGCATTAGTCAACGCTTTGCAGGAAATTGTCAGCTGGTTTGATGTGCCTGCCGATAACCGGCCGTACCAGCCGCATATCACGCTGGCACGTAAAGCCAGCGAAGCGGTAGACCTGGACATTCAACCCATCTGTTTTACGGCTCATGAGTTTGTATTGATGCAATCGGTGAGCAGTGAAAACGGACCGTTGTATCAGCCTTTATACCGCTGGCCGCTTACCGAGCATTAATTTAAACCTGTTTTGCGCAGTCTGCCGAAAATAGCTGACGCACTGTTAAAAATTCTGAAAAAAATTGTATGGCCGTAAGTTTTGTAAGGTGGCTGTTCAACGCTTTTTCCATACAATATTCCGGTAACCCATTATTAAAACCATACAATTATAAAAATTGTCTTTAAAAGTGCTTGTTTTGTCTTTCTGATAGGCCTAGTTTTGCAGCAGGTTAAATATTTCAGGAGCAGCACATGGCAAGCTGGCAACCCCGAATTGCAGCCGGTGCCCGGCGAAAATACCTAGGCATTGTCGAAGCCCTGGAGGCAGATATTTATGCCGGTATTCTGAAACCGGGCGATAGACTGCCTGCCCAACGCAAAATTGCCAATCAGCTTGGTGTGGATTTAACCACAGTCACCCGGGCCTTCAATGAAGCGCGGCAAAGAGGCTTACTGGACGCAACCACCGGACGTGGTAGTTTTATTCGCGAGCACGTCACAGCGAAACTGATTGCCCATATTTCTGAACAGCGGCCCTTACTGGATCTGAGTATGAACAGTCCGCCGCAGCCCTTGGCCGCTGGTTTGCAACAAGCCATTTCACAAGGGATCAGCCAGATCGTCACTGGTAGTGAACGGGTGCTACAACTGCAATATCAGCATAGTGCCGGTAATCCTGAGGATCGCAATATTGCCGCGGCATGGCTGGCACAAACGCTGGCACATGCCACTGCGGATACGACGCTTATTTGCGGTGGCGCGCAGGCAGCGCTGTATGCGATTTTGCAAACTATCGGTAAACCGGGTGATGTGATCGCTTGTGGCGAGTGGGTTTATCCTGGCCTCAAATCTGCTGCAGCTTGCCGTGAGTTACAACTTCAGGCGCTGACAATGGATAAGCATGGCATTGAGCCGGAAGCTTTTGAGACTGCCTGTCAGCAGCGAAAAATCACCGCTGTATATATGGTGCCGGCGATTGACAACCCTACAACCGCAACACTGCCGGTGAACCGGCGGCAGCAACTGGCTGACATTGCCGAGCGCTATCGGGTCATCATAATCGAAGACGATCCCTATTCAACATTAGATAGTCAGCCGTTGCCGCCGGTAGCCGGTTTACTGCCACGGCAGAGTTGGTATATCCGAACTTTGGCTAAATGTGTGTCACCGGCACTGCGGGTCGCCTATCTGGTGGCACCGGATGCGGTGCAGGCAACCAAGGTTGCTAACGTGCTGGGGTCGACCAATGTGATGGCACCGCCGCTGATGGCTGCATTGGCATCACTCTGGCTCAGAGACGGTCGGATGGCCCGGTTTGCCAAAGTCATTCGTGAAGAAAATCAGCAGAGACAGGCCATCGCCCGACAGGCGTTTGCCAGACACGATTACCAGTGTAATACCGCCGGTCATCATGGCTGGCTGACCTTACCGGCACACTGGACAGCAGATGAGTTTTCCAGACAAGCACGTCTGTCTGGCGTCAGTGTTATTGATGGCCAGGTTTTCAGTATTGTTAGTCGTCCGCCAATCGATGCTGTCCGAATATCGCTGGGCTTGTTACCTGATCACGAGGCCATTCACGAAGCGCTCGGCATTCTTGCCAATTTACTGACTGACGACCATCAGTTTGTTAAGGCAATTGTTTGAAATGCCAAAGGATATTGTTATGACAGAACAGCCTATTAGGTTCGTTAACAAAACGGATGCTTTATATGAGGAGATGTTTGACTGGCATGTCAATGCCGGTGACGAACATGTGGTTGCCAAGCGGATGCCGGGAAAACATCGGCGATTGAAATGGTTTGCGATGTCGGTATGGCTGATTTATTTCTTGGTGCCATATATCCGCTGGCAGGGTGAGCAAGCGGTATTACTGGATATTTCAGACCGGCAGTTCAGATTTTTTTCAGCCAATCTGTTTCCACAGGATATCTGGATGTTGTCGCTGACATTATTGTTTTTTGCCATTTTGCTGGCGGCGGTGACCAGTATTGCCGGGCGGGTTTTTTGTGGGTACTTCTGTTTTCAGACGGTGTGGACCGATGTTTACACCAAAATTGAAAACTGGCTGGAAGGCGACACACCGCAAAAACAGGCAAAATTCCGGCAGTCTGGCTGGACATTTCAGAAAACCAGCCGCCGCGCTTTAAAACACGCCATTTGGCTGCTGATCGCCTTGCTAACCGGTATTACTTTCTCAGCCTGGTTTACTGATGCCTATCAACTCTGGGTAGATGTGTTTCATTTACAGGCGCATATGGCGGTCTGGATTGTACTGCTGGTATTTACCGGTTTTACCTATATTTTTGCAGGCTTTATGCGCGAACAAGTCTGTTTCTGGCTGTGTCCTTACGCGCGTTTGCAAGGTGTAATGTATGACCAGAACACGATTCTGCCCGCCTACGATGCCGAGCGCGGTGAGCCGCGTGGCAAATTAAAACGCGATACACCTGATCCCGATAAAGGTAGCTGTATCGACTGTCATTTGTGTGTTGCGGTATGTCCGACAGGCATTGATATTCGTAAAGGTCAGCAGGAAGGCTGTATTACCTGTGGCTTGTGTATTGATGCTTGTGACTCTGTAATGGACAAAATCAATGAACCACGCGGGCTAATTCGTTATGCATCGCATGCTGAGTTGTATCAAAAAGCGCGGCAGGTCAGCTTGTTTAAACGGCCCAGAGTTCTAATGTATGGACTGATTTTGTTGTTATCCCTAGCAGGGATTGTTTACGGCTTTAGCACATTGTCGCCGACTGATTTATCGGTGATACCAGAGCGGCAGCCGCGTTTTGTGCAACTGAGTAACGGCGATATTCAGAATCGTTATACCCTCAAGCTGCTCAATAAAGGCAACCATCCGATTACTGTCCGTTATCGGATAAGTGGTCTTGCCGCTGCTGAGTTACATGGTTTGCAACCAGAGTACAGCGTCGAGCCCGGCAAAGTGATTCCACTGATGGCATTGGTCAGAGTGCCAGCAGATGAAGTGACGGCAGGTGTCAGCCGTCTGCAGTTTATTGCTGAGGTATTAGAGGATCCGTCCTCAACAACTGAATACCAAACGATATTTACAGCGCCATGATGGCGGATGAAGCCAGGCCGTTTTCATATCGCAGATATAGCTTTATGGCGGCCTGCTTGTTGAATCAGCCGAGTGTGTTTTTGCTATTCAGTAATTGATACAAATTCTTGCGCCGGTCTTTCAAATTGGTGACGGCGCCTTCACTGCGCACCAGTTTGAGTTTTTCCAGATCCAGATCGGAGAACATCATCATCTCGGTATTGGGCGTAGTTTCAGCCATTACCGCATCATGCGGAAAGGCAAAATCCGATGGTGAAAACACCGACGACTGGGCATATTGCACATCCAGGTTTTCGACTTTCGGCAGGTTACCGACACTGCCGGTAATGGCTACATAACATTCATTTTCAATGGCCCGTGCCTGGGCACAGTGGCGTACCCTCAGGTAGGAGTTTTTGGTGTCGGTCCAGTAAGGCACAAAGATAATATCAACGCCCTGATCGGCAGCGATGCGGCCCAGTTCAGGGAATTCGATGTCGTAACAAATCATGATCGCGACGCGTCCGGCATCGGTATCAAATACCTGAAAATCATCGCCGCCTTCAATGACCCAGTCACGGCGTTCATGCGGTGTGATATGGATTTTACGTTGCATTTCGACGCGGCCATCGCGATGGCATAAATAGGCCACGTTATAAACCCGGTCGTTTTCCAGCAGCGGCATCGAGCCGGTAATGATATTAATGTTGTAGCTGACTGCCATTTCTGACATTTCATCGCGGAACTGTTCAGTAAAACCGGCCAGAAAACGAATGGCGCGGGTTTGGTCCATCTGATCGGTTAAGCCCATCAGCGGGGCATTAAAAAATTCCGGAAACAGCGCAAAATCACTTTTGTAATCAGAGAGTGCATCGACAAAATACTCGACCTGTTTTAATACTTCCTCGACCGAGGTAAATTCACGCATCTGCCATTGCACCGCGCCTAGTCTTACTTGCGTTTTACGGGTGCGCACCACCGGTTCAGGCGGTGTGTAGAGAATATTGTTCCAGTCGAGCAGCGTGGCATGGCCCAGCGATTTTTCATCCTCGGGCAGGTATTTGTGCATCAGCCGGGTGACCTGAAAATCATTGGATAACTGAAAGGTCAGGATCGGATCATAAATCTCGCGGCGTGCCACTTGTTCAATGTATTGCGCTGGCGTCAGTTCATCAGCAAATTTGTGGTAATTTGGAATGCGGCCACCGGCCAGAATGGCCCGTAAATTCATCGAGCGGCAGAGTTCTTTGCGCGCTTCATAAAGCCGCCGGCCGAGCCGGTAACCACGATATTCTGGATGAATAAACACATCCAGCCCATACAGCGAATCACCCTTGGCGTTATGCCAGATTTTGTCGTTACTTAAGATGAGATCATCGTAAGTATGTGGATTGCTGAAGCGGTCATAACTGACCATCACGGTGAGCGCCACTGCGATCAGTTCACCGGAATCCTCAATACAAATCTGGCCTTCGGGAAACTGGTTGACCAGTCCCTCAATAGTGGTTTGCGGCCAGGCGCCGCCAATGTCGTTGTAAACCACATCCATCAGGTGCTTGAGCTGGTCATAATCATCTAATTGCAGATTTCGCAGATTCAGGTGCAGCTCTTCGTGGGCCATAAATACTCCGCTCCGTTAACAGTAAGATGAGTCTAGCAGAAAGCCTGACAAGGCAGGTTGCTGTGGGTTATGTTGTCAGACAATGCCATGTTAATTGTTGCTGACCACTATGACTTATCAACAAATGATGATTTTCAGCATTTTGCTGATAACGCTGGGATTGTTTATCTGGGACCGCTGGCGTTATGACGTGGTGGCGGTGCTGGCACTGCTGGCGACAGCGCTGACCGGCCTGATCCCTGCGGAAAAAGTGTTTTCCGGCCTTGGCCATCCGGCAGTCGTGACGGTGGCGGCAGTATTGATTCTCGGCAGGGCGCTGCTGAACGCTGGCGTGGTTGACAGTGTCGCCCGGCAATTAACCCGAGTCGGTGATAAACCCATATTACAAATGACGGCACTGACGGTCACCGTCACCATCTGTTCAGGTTTTATGAATAATGTCGGCGCACTGGCACTGCTGATGCCGGTCGCGATCTGGATGTCCCGGCAAAGTGGCCGTTCGCCGTCGATGTTTTTGATGCCTCTGGCATTCGGGTCTTTGCTGGGCGGTTGTCTGACGCTGATTGGCACACCACCGAATATCATTATCGCCAGTTACCGGCGCGAGGTTACAGACACGGCATTTGGCATGTTCGACTTTTTGCCGGTTGGCATCGCGGTCAGTATTGCCGGCTTGCTGTTACTGATTTTGCTGGGCCGTTTTTTAACGCCGCAACGGCGTGCGGATGGTGATAATGGTCAGCTGTTTGAGATAAGCCCTTATCTGACTGAATTACGGGTGCCGGAAAACTGTAAGTTTATCGGTCAGAGTTTGCGGCATTTGATTAAAGCGGTTGAGGGTGAGGCCGAGGTCACACTACTGGCATTAGTGCGTGGCAAACAACGTAAAAAAGCACCTTCACTTTACGAGGTATTACAGGCCGATGATATTTTGCTGGTGGAGGCCGATTCCGACAGTCTGAAAGTACTGACTGATCTAACCGGTCTGACACTGGCTGCGGGTGAAAATCATGACGATAAAAAGGACGAAACAACAGAAAAACCCCGTCAGCAACTGGATGTGGCCGAGGCGATTGTGGCGCACGATTCACCGCTGCTCGGCAGCACGTCAGGTAATTTATCAGTGCGCGAACGTTATGGTGTGAATATCCTTGCCGTCGCCCGCCGTGGCCAGCAATTGCGGGAGCGGCTTAGTAAAATTAAGTTTGTTGCCGGTGATATTTTGCTGTTGCAGGGTGACGATGACAGTCTTAAATCTGCCACGCAGGAAATGGGCTGTCTGCCACTGGCCGGGCGGGGACTGAGACTGGGTCAAACACGCAAAGTATTGACGGCCTCGCTGATATTTCTGGCTATTATCGGCCTGATTATGAGCGACTGGGTATCTACTGCGACCGCCATGGTGTTGGGCGTTGTGGTGATGTTATTTGCGGGGTTGTTATCACCGGGCAAACTATATGACAGTGTCGACTGGCCGGTGATTATTTTGCTGGCTGCCATGCTGCCTTTAGGTGAGGCGCTGGAAACCAGTGGCGGTTCGGCATTGATTGCCGGCGGTCTGGTCGCGCTGGCGCAATCATCACCGCCGGCCGTGACGGTATTGATACTGATGGTCGCGACCATGTTGTTATCCAATGTGGTCAATAACGCGGCGGCGGCGATTCTGGCTGCGCCGATTGCCATCAGTGTCGCCGGCACGATGAATGTGTCAGTGGACCCGCTGTTGATGGCAGTGGCCATTGGTGCGTCCTGTGCATTTATGACGCCAATTGCCCATCAGGCGAATACGCTGGTGATGGAGCCCGGCGGTTATCGCTTCGGTGATTACTGGCGTCTGGGTTTACCGTTATCGATAGTGGTGATTGTCGTCGCAACACCGGTCATTTTATGGGTCTGGCCGCTGTAACTGACTGTTTCAGATAAATTTTTCAGGGCCGGCGAGCTGGCGGCAATTCGGCACTTTTTCAATTTGCCAGTTGCTTATGGCCCAGTCCCAGATTTCCGCTAAAGCAGTAGTTGCCAAATCTACTGGTGGTTGCATGCCGAGTAACCTCAGCACCTGACAAATCACCCGACCAGTATCTGCTGGCCGTACCGGCTGGGCGCGATTCTGTTTGCTGAGTTTTTGGCCCTGATGATCGGTTACCACCGGTAAATGCGCATAATGCGGTTGCTGGTAATGCAGATATTGTTGCAGCAGCATTTGCCGTGGTGTTGAATCCAGCAAATCTGCACCGCGGACAATATGTGTTACACCTTGCCAGTTATCATCTGCGACCACAGCTAATTGATAAGCAAAAATGTTATCCGCACGGCGCAGCACAAAATCACCCACAGCACTGGGTAAATACTGGCTGAGGGATTGCTGAATCTGATCGGTAACCGTGATCGTTAAATCCGGCACTCGCAGCCGCCAGGCACGCTCGGATTTGCCATTTAAACCGTTGCGGCAGGTGCCAGGATAAATCAGTCCGTCGCTGCCGGCTTTGGCGATATCAGCGATTTCTCTGCGGCTGCAGCCGCAGGGGTAGGCTAGTTGTTGTCGGGTTAAATCATCCAGTATTGCCTGATACCGTGGCAGTTGCTGACTTTGATAAACAACGGCACCATCCCACTGAAACCCAAAAGCCTCCAGTGTAGGCAGAATATCATCGGCGGCGCCGTCGACTTCGCGTGGTTTGTCCAAATCTTCCATGCGCAATAGCCAGCGGCCCTGATTGGCTCGGGTATCAAGGAAGCTGGCCGTTGCCGCCATCAATGAGCCAAAATGCAGAGGACCGGTCGGTGAGGGTGCAAAACGACCAGTATAAATATTGGATTTTAAGGTTTGCTTCATATTGCTCTGTGATCATTACGGCATAGGTGGCGCTGAATCAAAACAGGCCTTGCTAAAATGTAACAAGCCCGACAAGGATTGCCCAGTTTCAAGATGTCAGATTATTTATTTGTTTACGGCACATTACGCCGACAGCTAATTCAAAATCAGCAGTTGCAACATCACGCTGAATTTATTGCCGAAGCCAGTATGCGTGGCCGTTTGTTTTTACTGGACGGTTATCCGGGGGCGGTGGATTCGGATGATTTTGCCGATAATGTGCTGGGTGAGCTGTATCGGATCCATAAGCCGCAGCCGTTATTTGCTATTTTGGATCACTATGAAGAATGTTCGGTAAAGTTTCCAAAGCCCCATGAATACCAGCGAGTGGTGCGTGAGGCCCGGCTGGCAAATGGTCAGCAATTCAAGGCCTGGGTGTATTTGTATAACCGGGATGTCAGGCATTTACCGCAGATTGTTTCCGGCGATTTTTTAGGGCGTGACAGCGCCGGTTTTTAGGAGTGAGCTTTTGAATTCAGCATTTTTTCGACAACAGTGGGCAGCGATGCAGGCACAACTGCGGCAGAGTCAGTCTGGCAGTTGGCTAAAGCGCATTCTGGTCTGGCTGTTACTGGGCGTGTTGATGATATTCAGTCTGGCCGCGCTGTTGTTTCTGTTGTTGCTGAGCTGGTTGCTGGTGCCACTGATGATTTACCGGGGACGGCGGATGATGCGCAAGCAGCAAACTGCTCAACAGAACAAATCCAGTCGCCGCCATGATAATCACATTATCGAAGGTGAGATCATCAGCCGCGAAGAGCGGGGTTGAAGCGGTTGATGCCCGGGGCGATAGCCATAACCCCGGGCGTTGGAATCTATTTACGGCGTGATATTGAGGTTACCGCCAAAAATACCCACTACGCCGATAATAATCAGATAAATTGCCACAATGTAGTTTAGCAGCCGCGGTACGATTAAAATCAGAATACCGGCGATCAATGACAGCAGTGGCGTCAGTGCAAGAGTCATGGCTTTTTCCTTGGTTGGTGAAAATAGTCTGTTGAGTATGCCTGCCCGTTAGCCGCTTTCGCAAACTGTGTCCGCCGGAAATCAGAAACAGTTGTCATTTATGGAGCATTTATGAGGGTTCACTGGTTTCAGCATGTGCCTTTTGAGGGACTGGGCAGTATATTGCCGTGGCTGTTACAGCATGATCATACGGTGCATCCGCATTGTTTGTTTAATCATGCGCCGCTACCCGATATCAGCGCTGTGGATGCACTGATTGTGATGGGCGGGCCGATGAGTGTTAACGACACGGCATAATTACCGTGGCTGGCCGCTGAAAAACAGTTTCTCGGCAAAATGCTGGCAGCCGGCAAACCGGTTTTGGGTATTTGTCTTGGCGCACAGTTAATTGCCAGCGCGCTGGATGCCAAAGTTATCGCTAACGCAGAAAAAGAAATCGGCTGGTGGCCATTGAAAAGTCACCAAAACGGTGAGGGCAGCTTTCAATTTCCAGAACGTTTTGAGGCATTTCACTGGCATGGGGAAACCTTTGAGTTGCCGGCCGGTGCGACACTGCTGGCCAGCAGCGCCGCCTGTCAGAATCAGGCATTTCAGATCGGTCAGCAGGTGATTGGTTTACAGTTCCATTTGGAAACGACGCCGGCATCCGCTGCGGCATTACTTGAAAACTGCGCTGAAGATTTATCACCGGCAAAATTTGTACAAAGTGCGCAGCAAATCCACAGAGAATCGGCTGCCGATTACCGGCAACTTAATGATTTGATGGCGAAGCTGCTGGATTATTGGTTGGGGTAGTTGACGACCAGAGACAGACTTTATTGCGGCCGGTTTGTTTGGCCTCATACAATGCCAGATCGGCTTTGCGCAGCAGTTGTTCAACATCATCACCCGGTTGCATCACAGCAATACCAATGCTCAGGGTGATATTAAACTGCTGGTGTTTGTAGATAATAGTGGTTTCGGCAATTTCCTTACGCAGCCGGCTGGCCAGTTGTTCGGTCTCACTAGCGCTGCTGTTCAAACAAATCAGCGCAAATTCCTCACCGCCAATGCGAGCGACAGCGTCGCTGGCACGGCTGTATTGACGAAAAATATCACTCACCTGCCGTAATGTCTCATCGCCGGCAGCATGACCGTATTGATCGTTGATCTGTTTGAAGAAGTCGATATCCATACTGATAACGGTCAGTGGCCATTGGTGGCGCTCCGCTTTGGCAATATCGCGGCTGAGACTTTCCAGAAAATGCCGGCGATTGGGCAGGCTGGTTAACGCATCGGTGCGGGCTTCGGTCTCAGCCAGTTGTTTGGCGGCTTCCAATTGATGCGTGCGGGTTTTTATTTGTGCGCGCAGACTAACGATATGACCGATAAGGCCCAGACCTGCCAGCAAAATCAGGCCAAACAACAACTCTTTTTTGTAAGCACTGATAAACGCCTTGAGTGTGGCATTGTTGCGGCCGTTTGCCTGGTAGAGAAAATCATCCAGCGCCACTGGCCGCAGAATATGTCCCTGTTGGATAAACACTTCCTGTATATGCTGCCAGCGTTTTTCATGCATATAGCCGATGGGCACCAGATTGGGCAGGATCATTTTGATCGATTCGTATGCTTCAAACAGCAGGTGATCCCGTGATTTTTGCTGTGTGTTGTAGTGTGCCAGAATCAGATCGACAACTGCTTCAGGATGTTTGACCGCATATTCCCAGCCTTGCAGTGTTGCCTCGACAAATTTATCCACCATCTGCGGATCTTTTTCGATAATGGCTTCAGTGGTAATCAGCGTATCGCCATAAAAATCAATGCCGTAATCGCGAGGTAAAAAAGTAATAAAGGGAATATTTTGTTGCTTGAGAAAATACGGCTCATTGGTGGTATAGCCGTTATAAGTATCGGTTTCGCCCTGCAGCAGAATAGAAATATCGGGATTGATACCAATCAGCTTTAAATCGTCATTATGAATATCGGCGGTGGAGAGCATGGCCATCAGTTCGGCATTTAAATAGCCACCGGAGAGCATGATGCGTTTGCCACGGATATCTTCCAGCGAACGAATATCAGACGATGCCAGCGCCATCAAAATAGAAGGTGATTGCTGAAAAATATTGGCCAGCGCCACCACCGGCACCCCATTGGAGCGATAAATCAGCGCGCCGGTATCGGCAACAGCGAATTCAATACGCCCCGCTATCAGCGGGTCCACCGGACTGATATTGGGGGTTAATTCTTTGAGCTTTACCTCCAGACCGGCATCACGGTAATAGCCCTGATGGATGGCCGCATAAAAGCCGGCAAACTGAAACTGATGTTTCCATTTCAGTTGGACGCTGACTTGCTGTAAATCATCACGGGTATCAGGGGTGGCCCAGGCCGCACCAAATACATTTAAAGTCAGCAGCAACAAGCCAAATATGACCAGTTGCCAGTGATGCTTATTAAAAATCCTGTTCATCGCCTTAAATTTTATCCAGCATGTCAGATTCCTTTTAGTCCAAGATTAGCATGACGGCAGCGTTTAAACAGCCCGCAACTTTGTTTCGCACAAAAAATTCTTGCTACACTCGAACAAAACTCAGCAACGAAGCAGGGAGTTGTCTATGGCCGCCAAACAGCCGTTTGTTTATCCGGAAATGCGAATGGTGTTTGTGTTATTGGTGCTCTGTTTTGCTGCCTGGGGTGTGGCTGCCAATATGACCGATCCGCTGGTCAAGGTCTTTAGCAAAATTTTTACCATGAGCCAGTTACAATCAGCGCTGGTGCAGTTTGCCTATTACGGTGCTTATTTTTGTCTGGCTTTGCCAGCCGCGTTTATCAATCGCCGTTTTAGCTATAAAACCGGTGTGCTGACCGGTTTGGGGCTGGCAACGCTGGGTGCGCTGGCGTTTTATCCGGCCAGCCAGTTGATGCAGTATCAATATTTTCTGGCGGCATTGTTTATCCTGGCAGCCGGTTTATCGATTCTGGAAACGTCGGCCAATCCGTTTGTGATGGCGATGGGGCCGATAGAGAATGCCACCCGCCGGCTCAATCTGGCGCAGGCGTTTAATCCGGTCGGCACCAATATCGGTGTGTTTCTGGCAGCAACACTGATTCTGCCGAACCTGCACATTGCCGAAGCTGCTGACCGGGCAATGATGGCTGATGAAGTGCTGCGTGATGTACAGGCGGCAGAGCTCAATGCCGTGATGATTCCCTACATCGGCATGGCCGTTGTTTTAATGATGATCTGGCTGGCAATTGCCTTTAAAAAAATTCCGCCATCACGGGAAAAAACCGCCGAGAGTCTTGAGCAAGTGCATTTTGCCGCAACGTTAAAGCGTCTGCTGGCTAACCGGCATTATCGGTTCGGTGTCATTGCCCAGTTTTTTAATGTCGCTGCACAGGTCTGCGTCTGGACTTTTACCATTCAATACGTGCAACAAGCGATAGGTGGCAGTGAAGCCAATGCTGCTGATTATTTGCAATACAGTCTGCTGGTCTTTCTGCTGTCGCGGTTTGTCATGACCTGGCTGATGGGCTTTATCAAACCGACTTTGCTGCTGACGCTTCTCGGTTTAAGCGGTGTTGGTCTGGCGATATTTGCCATGGTGTCAGTTAACATGGCGGGCGTTTGGTCGGTAGTCGCTATTTCGGCTTGTTTGTCACTGATGTTTCCGACGATTTATGGCGTCGCTTTGCAGGGCCTGGGTGAAGATACCAAATTTGGCGCTGCCGGTCTGGTCATGGCGATCCTCGGTGGTGCGCTGATGCCGATGTTGCAGGGGGCGGTGATTGATAGTTTTAATACCGCATTTTCATATATTGTGCCGGCAGGTTGTTTATTAATCGTGGCGGCGTATGGCTTTTTTGATTTGCAGCGTCAGCGGCAATAGATTTTCTATCAATACAAAAACTGTCATATTCAGCCAGTAGGCTCATGTCCGGATTTGATGTGAGGATCGGACATGTTCCATTGGCTGAATCGTTTAGTTGGCGCACAGTATTTTCAAACCGAGCCGCAGCAGCCTTTTGCTGATGCAGCGCAGTTAACCGCAAAGCTGATTGTCGTTGATGGTGAGCGTTATATCCGCTCTAAGTACGGTGTTTATCTTAAAACCCGCTGGACCGATGCCACCTTCCATTTTTGTCTGCTCGGGATATACGGCAAAGCCTTATCAGATTATTTAAATTCGCAGTCACAGCCCTTCAGTTTTATTGATATCGGCGCTAATCAGGGCTTGTATAGCTTGCTGGCGGCACGCAATGGTTTTTGTCAGCAGGTGTTTGCGTTTGAACCGGTTAGCCATAACTATGAATATCTGAGCCACAATTTGCGCATTAATGACGCGACCAGCAAAACGCTGGCTTTCAGAGCCGCCATAGTGGAAAACCACGGACCACACCAGATTTGTCTCAAACGCGGACACAGTGGTGCAGCATCAATGCGGCCTCAGCAAGCAGCAAAATCAAAACGCTATGAAACCATTTACGGCATTAATGCTGCGGTTTTACAAAATCTGCTGAAATTTACTGCGCGTGCGGTTATCAAAATTGATGTTGAAGGTTTTGAACAAACGGTGATTGATGAGCTGGCGAAATCCGGTGTTTTAGCGCGGACGCAGGCCGTGTTTTATGAGGTTGATGAACGTTGGTCACAGCCAGATCTGATTCGTCAGCAGCTTGCTGAGCAGGGGTTCAGCTGTTTTCAGCGGTTTGGCACAGGCTATCACTACGATGTGTTGGCAACCCGCTAGCAGGTGTTAAAGCCCGATTTTTTAAAACGCAAAAGCCGCAATTAACGGCGCGTGATCAGAGAGGTTATGCCAGTCGGTACGGGGCGGTCGTTCGCATAGTACCGGCTCCAGCCCGCGGAAATAAATCCTATCCATTTTAAAAACCGGCATCCAGGCAGGCCAGGTACGGGCATGACGATTGTGTAATGTGCGGTAGGCTTCTTTGAGATTTAAATGCTGGTAGAGGTTTTTTTCGGCCTGTACGCCCCAGTCATTAAAATCACCGGCCACAATCAGCGGCGCGTCGTGCGGCACATGCTCATCAATCCGGTCGCATAGCTGCACAAATTGTTTTTTACGCTCACCGGCAGTCAAACCGAGATGAATACAGATAATATGCAGCTCTTCATCGGTGCCGGGCAGATGAATGACCCCGTGCAGAATACTGCGGCTGGCCCAACTGTAGGGTGAAACATTGATGTTTTCCCAGCGTACCAGCGGGAATTTGCTAAGAATGGCGTTGCCGTGATGACCAACGTTGTAAACCGCATTTTTGGCATAAGCAAAATGCGGCCAGACATCGCTGGCGATAAATTCACAGTGGGGGCAATCCGGCCAGTGGCGGTGGTTGAGCTGATGGGTTAAATGCTCCCCCTGGATTTCCTGCAGCAACAAAATATCAGCATCGGTATGGGTCAGCGCGTCGCGCATTTCATGCAGGATAAATTGCCGGTTGCCGGCATTAAAACCCTTGTGAATATTGTAAGTCAGGATACGGAGCTGGTTTTTGGCCATGCGGTCTCAAGCAGGATGGTAAAGCTATACAGTAGCATTTTCGGCAGGCCGGGAATATGACAGAAAAATTATCAGCCGGATAGCGATCCGGCTGATAAATCGGTCCTTGTGCAGATTACTTTTGATCGTTGGCGGCCAGATTGACATCACAATCCGGCTGGACGGTATTTTTTTCAGATGAACTGACCAGCAGTGAGTTATCCAGATAATTACGGCCGACCAGAATCGGGAAGGTCATTCTGCTGCGATCAGCCAGTGTGAAGCGGGTTTCTTCGTAATAGTCACCAACACACAAGCCCATTTCGACAACATAACGGGTCTGTTTGCCACTGGCTTGTTTAATAGTGACTTTATCAACCAGCGGCCGGGTCATTTCATGGGCTTGGTCATTGTGATCTATAAAGGTAAAACGGACGAATTCTTGACCGTTTTTTTCAAAAACTTCGGTATCCACGCCATACATTGAGTTAGTGGTGGCACCGGTATCAATGCGCGCTGGCACTTCAATATTGCCGGGGAATAAACGGGCTTTTTCTTCATGGCCTAAGACCGGCTGGTTATCGGCGGTAGGGATCTCGCTCGGCCGTTCGTTGGCAAAAGCGGTGAGGGTTGTTGCAAATAAACAGGCCATGATTGCATAGCGCATTGTGTCTTTCCTCCTCGTTATGTGACTCGGTTTGACTATTGTTGCTCAGCATTCAAAGACAGCGCTTCAGTAGCTGAGTTCGGACCAAAGTTTAACAAGACTGGCCAACTAATTGATTTAACGCAGGTTAGCGACAAAAACGCTAAATTCGGTATCTGCGGATCTTTTTTGCTTGATTTTTCAGCGAGTCAGCCCCATCTGTGGCCTATCGTTTAAAACTGGCCAACACGGAGAACACACCAATGGGCGTTGATGCACATAAAGAAACAATGGGCTTTCAGACTGAAGTTAAACAACTACTGAATCTGATGATCAATTCTTTGTATAGCAACAAAGAAATTTTTATGCGCGAATTGATATCCAATGCTGCCGATGCGGCTGACAAACTGCGCTTTGAAGCGTTATCGGATGACGCTTTATACGAAAACGATGCTGAATTGCAGATCAAAGTGGAATTTGATGAAACGGCCCGCACCATCACCATTACCGATAACGGTATTGGTATGACCCGTCAGGAAGTTATCGACAATATCGGCACCATTGCCCGCAGTGGCACCAAAGCCTTTTTTGGCAAACTGACTGGCGATGAGGCCAAAGATTCGCAGCTGATCGGCCAGTTTGGTGTCGGTTTCTACTCAGCGTTTATTGTTGCTGACAAAGTCACCTTAAAAACCCGTCGCGCGGGTTTAACAGCCGAACATGGCGTTATCTGGGAATCGGCCGGCGAAGGTGAATTCAGCATTGAAAATGTTGATATGCCAGCGCGCGGTACTGAAGTGACGCTGCATTTGCGTGAAGGTGAAGACGAGTTTCTGAACGGCTGGCGTTTGCGTAACGTTATCAGCAAATATTCCGATCACATCAACCTGCCTATCGTCATGCAGAAAGAAAATCACGCTGATGACGATGATGAACAAGCTGAAAAAACCGTTGAATTTGAAACCGTCAATAAAGCCACTGCGTTATGGACGCTGTCGAAAAATGACATCAGTGACGAGCAATATCAGGAATTCTACAAACAGGTCGCCCATGACTTTGAAGATCCATTGACCTGGAGCCACAACAAAGTCGAAGGCAATATCGAATACACCTCTTTGCTATATATCCCGTCACGGGCGCCGTTTGATCTGTGGGACAGGGATCGCATGCACGGCATCAAGCTGTATGTGAAACGTGTGTTTATCATGGAAGACAGCGAACAGCTGATGCCACGTTATCTGCGCTTTATCCGCGGTGTCATTGATACCAATGATCTGCCGCTGAATGTGTCGCGGGAAATTCTGCAAAGCAGCAAAACTATCGACACCATCCGTGCCGCATCTGTGAAAAAAGTATTGTCCGAGCTGAATAAGATGGCTGAAAACGAGCCTGAGCAATACGCTAAGTTCTGGCAGGAATTTGGTCAGGTTATTAAAGAAGGCCCGGGCGAAGACTTTGCCAATAAAGAAACGCTGGCGAAATTGCTGCGCTTTGCGTCAACTGAGTCCGGCAATAATGAACAAACCGTATCGCTGGCTGATTACGTTAGCCGCATGAAAGACAAGCAGGAAAAAATCTATTACATCACGGCCGAAAGTTATGCGGCAGCGAAAAATAGCCCGCATTTGGAAGTGTTCCGTAAAAAAGGCATCGAAGTATTGCTGCTCACCGACCGTGTTGACGAATGGCTGGTGAATTCACTGACCGAGTTTGACGGCAAACATCTGCAATCGGTGGCTAAGGGCGATTTGGATCTAGGGGATCTTGAAGACGAAGCCGAGAAAAAAGCCCACGAAGAAGTTGAGAAAAACTTTGAAGAGCTGGTCGAGCGGGTCAAAAAAACGCTGGATGACAAAGTCAAAGAAGTGCGGATCACTCATCGTCTCACCGATTCACCGGCTTGTCTGGTTGCTGATCATTACGATATGAGTGGTAACCTGGAGCGGATGTTAAAAGCCGCCGGCCAACCGGTAGAGGGTAGCAAACCGATACTAGAACTTAATCCGGAGCACCCGATGGTTGCCAAACTCAAAGATGAAAGCAGCGATGACAAATTCGCCGATTGGACCTCTATTTTATTTGATCAGGCGCTGCTTGCCGAAGGCGGTCAGCTTGATGACCCTGCCAGCTTTGTAAAAAAGCTCAACGCCATGTTGTTGCAACAGGCGTAAGGCATTACTTGTGTCTGAGCCGGCTGGTTTTCCGGCCTGCTCAGACGCCTGCCAGCAAATACGTTAAAATGCCGGTTAGTCATACCGGCATTTTTTTGCCAACTCATAGCTAATATCAGGATTTACCATGCAAGACGACGCCCCACAGGCAGATCATCTCCAACGTTTTATGTTTGACAGTGCCGCCGTGCGCGGTGAGTGGCTGCAATTAAAAACCACCTGGCAAACGGTCAAAGCGCAGCGTGATTATCCGCCCGCTGTGGCCAGACTGCTCGGCGAATTATTAACGGCTGCCGGCCTATTGGCAGAAACCGTCAAAATGGATGGCCGGCTGGTCTTGCAATGTCGCAGCAACGGTCCTGTTTCGCTGTTAATGGTTGAATGCACCAGCGACCACACTCTGCGAGGCCTTGCCAATTGGAGTGGTGATATCAGCGATGATGCGGCCATGCAGGACTTACTCGCAGATGGCACATTAGTCATGACTATCGAAAATGCCGGTGCCAAACAACCTTATCAGGGTGTCGTCAGCATTCAGGGAGAATCAATTGCCGATGCACTGGAAACTTATTTTGCCCAATCAGAACAGCTTAATACCCGAATCTGGTTACGTACCGATGAACAGACCGCCGGCGGTTTAATGCTGCAACAATTGCCGGAACAGGACCCCGCCAAACATGATGAAGACTGGCAGCGACTGAATCATCTGGCAGCAACCTTGACCAGTGAAGAGTTATTGGGATTGGATGTCGTGACCTTATTACATCGGCTGTTCCATGAAGAAACCGTGCGCTTGTTATCGACCACCGTATTGGAGTTTGCCTGCACCTGCTCGCGGCAACGGGTGGCTGACACCATCAAATTGTTAGGTCAGGAGGAAGCAGAAGACATCATTGAAGAGCGTGGTTTTGTTGAGCTGGCCTGTGAATTTTGTAATACCCACTACCAGTTTGATCCGGTAGATGTCGCCGGCCTGTTCAGTGATCCGATGACTATTCAGAGCGATTCTAAAACGCTGCACTGAATTTATTTACTGAAAAAGCGATAAAACTTGCGCAGTAATTGCTGCGCCTCAGTCAGTGATATCCCGTTGAACTTGACCTTTTGCCCTGGCGGGCGCTGCGCCAGCTGGAAAACATCCAGCGGTGAAACCCAACCAATCACCGGATAACCGCCGATTGTTTGTCGATCTTTGAGCAGCACAATCGGCTGGCCATCCGGCGGGATTTGTACGGCACCCAATGCCATACCCTCAGAGATAATACCGGGCTGCTCAGCATGGATGAATGGGCCGTGAAGGCGTGTTGCCATCTGATTACTCTGTGAGCTGATTTGATAATGGCCTGCGTATAAATCCGCAAAAGCTTGCTCACGAAATAAATGTAATTGCCGGTTTTCGATGATATGCAGCGTTAACGGTGCGGCGTAATCGGCAATAAAGGCTTGTGGCACTTGCCGCTGTAGTGTTTTGCCAATCGTTGTGAAGGGCAGACAATCGCCCGTTTTTAACGGGCTGCCAAAACCATCCAGACCACCGGTTTTTTCACGCATCACACTGGCCACTGAGCCAAATACCGGCTGCACCTGAAAACCACCTTTGATCGCCAGGTAGCTGCGCACGCCGGAGCGGGGATAATCAAAACAGACAATGTCATCGGTATCTAAATAATGCGTCTGCCAGTTAGCGGCAGGCCGATCATTAATCATTGCACCACAATCGGCGCCGGTGATGGCGATCTGGCAGGGCGCTGTCGCTTTAAGTTGTAAACCGCCATAACAAATCTCAATGGCCGGGCTGTCTGCTGGGTTGCCCAATAGCCGGTTAGTCCAGAAAAAAGCCTGCTCATCGGCTGCCCCACCGGTCGTCAATCCCAGATGCTGATAATGCCGGCGGCCGGCATCCTGTAGCAGACTCAATAAGCCTGTTTTAACAACGACTAAAGCCATCATAACTTGCCGCCGTGGGCTAAAAACTCGGCCCGGCTTATCGGTATAAACCGGACTTTGTCGCCGACCTGAACCGGGCATAAAGCGGGCAAATCACGATCCAGCATGTTGATAAACGTTCGGCCAATAATATTCCAGCCGCCCGGCGTATCAATGGGATAAACGGCTGTTTGTTGGTCGGCTATGGCAACCGAACCAGCCGGCACCTGTGTTCGTGGTGAATCAAGACGGGGTGTCGCCAAATTGTCAGCGACATTACCCATATAAGCAAAACCGGGCGCAAAACCGATGGCAAATACCTGATATACCGCCAGGCTATGCCGATCAATAACTTCATTGATGCTGATACCGTGCAAATCAGCAACCCGCTGCAAATCAAAACCGACACTTGAGTCATAAAACACCGGTATCTCTATCAGCCGACTGTTTTCGGCACGGCTTTCAAGGTTTTGCAGCGCGTTATTAATGGCACGGCTGATACCAGCAAAGTCATACTGCAAAATATCGTAAACCACCATCAAGGTGGTGTAGCTTGGAATAAGATCTTGGATTTTGCCGTTAAGCTGCGACGCCAGTCGGTCATGGGCCGCACGAATCAGCGGTGTTAACTGTGGATCGATATTCGAGCCAAAACGAATAATGACAGCCTGCGGACCAGCGGCTTCAATCGTCCAGTCAGCCAAAATTATTGCTCAGCGTAAAAATCATCCAGCGCCTTGCGCTGTGTTCGCAGCGCTGAAACGGCAGCCGGATTATCACCATGTACACACAAAGTATCGGCATGTATTGATAAATAACGGCCGCTGACAGATTGAATTTCACCGTGCTTTGCCAGTCGCAGTGACTGCCTCATAATTTGTTCAGGGTCGTCATAAACGGCGCCACTCTTAAGACGAGAGACTAAACAGCCATCATCGTCATAAGCTCTGTCGGCAAATGCCTCAAACAATAGCTTGATGTTAAATTCATCAGCGATTTGTTGACGCGCGGCGTTATCAGCGCCGGCCAGCACCATCAGCGGCAAGCTGGCATCGAATGTGGCAACAGCCTCTAACACCGCGCGAAAAATAGCATCATCGTGCAGCATATCGTTATATAGCGCGCCATGCGGTTTAACATAAGTCACAGCGACACCTTGCGCCTGACAAATGCCCTGCAATGCACCAATCTGATAATGCAGCATGGCGATAATTTCAGCTGCCGAACACTGCATACTCCGCCGGCCAAAACCCACTAAATCAGGATAAGACGGATGCGCGCCAATCCGGGTGCCGGCTTGTTTGGCAAAGCTGATAGTGCGCGATAGTGTCAGCGGATCGCCGGCATGAAAACCACAGGCAACATTGGCCATATCAACCAGGGGCATGACGGCTTCATCCATACCCATCGACCAGATGCCATAGCTTTCACCCATGTCACAGTTGAGCAATATTTTCTGCTGATTCATTTTTGGTCTTCTCGCAGCTGCATCAGTTAAGCATAGCCGGAAAGCCTTTTCAGGCAAAGCGATGCGCTATTTATAACCACCATGCTGGTTGCGTTTAACCAAGCTGTCAGTAGCAGGTCAGGAATATCCCTGTTTTCTTTGTGAATTTTTCCTATATCTGAACCAAGCTTATTCTGCTTTGTCCTTAATCCATAAGCCTTTGCGGCGTGTTTTCGGGTGAAAGTCAGTCACTGAAAAAGTGGGACAAAGTTCACTTAACCATTAAGCTTGAGTTAAGCTTCACGCTGCAGATTGAAACAGCAGGTATACCCTGACAAGGGTAATTTTATTAACAATAACAATTTAGACAGGTGTTTTATGGTTGATGGTCTTAATAAATCACGTCTGCCGCACTGGGCGAGTATTCTCGGCGTCGTGGCAATTGTGTTGGGGGTCTTTCTGACGGCAATGCACGGCACTGAATGGATGAAGCAGTCAGTGATAGAAACGCACATGCCCGAGTCGGGTGTGATGCCGGCAGCAGACTGCCCTGAAGAAGAATTAGAAGAAGAAGGTATTACCGTCGGGCAGTGTGAGTTTCTGGTCGATTACGTAGCAGGTTTTGTTGCGTCTGCGCCTGAAGGCTTCGGTGACTCAATGAAAACATTGGCCTTAATAGGCACCATATTGGCGTTTATTTCAGTCGTCATTGGTGGCGCATTAGTCAATTACACGCAGTGGTCAGCCAATGCGGCGATTGCAGTATTTGCCGGTTTAGCGCTGATTGATATTTTGCAGTTTTCGGTGGTGGTCGGTGCTGGTCCGTTGATCCGGGACTTCTATCTTTGGAGCGTATTGTTGTGGCTGATTTTGCATGCAATGTTGCTGGTAGGTGCCATTGCCGGTCGGCAATTTGAAGCCGCCAAAGCCTGATAGACGTTAATTTTCACCTGACAAATATTGGAAGAAGTTATGCAAAGAGAAGGTTTCAACAGAACATCCGTCATCGTTCACTGGCTGATTGCCGTGTCGATTTTTTTCTTGTTTATTTCCAGTTGGTGGATGATGGGTTTGCCATTGCCATCAAAGGAATTACAATTCCGGGCATTCCCGTTCCAGTTGCATAAAAACATCGGTATCACGCTGTTGATTTTACTGGCAGTGTTGCTCTACATGCGGCTTAAATATCGTCCCGCAGCGCCAAAAGCCAGCGACATGTCTGCCTGGGCATACAAAATGGCATTGCTGGCCCATGTGGCGATTTATTTGCTGATTGTCGCCGTTTGCGTGACTGGCTATATGTCATCGGCTCATACCAGATGGGATACCACTTGGTGGTGGCTGATTGATTTCCCACGTATTGCCGCACCGGATGAAGAAATGAATGAGTTCTGGGGGGAGTTACATACTTACTTTGCCTGGGCGTTACTGGCGTTTATCGCGGCCCATGTCAGTGGGGCGATTTATCACTCGTTCCGTAACGATGGCATTGTCCGCCGGATGATGCGCTGGTAGTTTTTTCTGCAATAATCACAGCAAAATCGGGCCGCTAATGCGGCCCTTTTTTGTAGTTATTAAGCGTTCATTAATGCGCCCCAAAGCGTTGCCGTCAGCCAGACCACAAAACTTATCAATAGCGCAGTGATGCCAATCAATATCAGGATAAACAGCGTATTTTCCAGCATCGATTTACGATAGGTTTTATCAGGTGACTGCTGATAACTGGCTAATAAATTGACGTTGCGTTTATTGGCTTTCCAGACAAAATCAAAAATATCTCCCAGTAGCGGTATCGCACCCAGTGTGCTGTCAATCAGCATATTGATAATCATGCGCAGCAAAATTGTCCGCGGTACGCCAATTTGATTGGCTTTGTATATCAACACGCTGGATAGCAAACCGCCGATGAAATCACCGATACCCGGAATCAGGCCAAGAAAACCATCCAGCCCAATCCGATAACCACCGGGCAGCGGAATACTCTCATCCAGCAACCAGCTCAAACGTTCAATAAATCGGCTTTGGTTTTTCATTGTTGATACCTATGTGCGGCTGAATGGAAAATCTCATGACAATACTGGCTGATCAGTTGAATAAACGCTAATCTTGCTGGCATGTCAGGGATTTATTGTTTAGGAAAACGCCGGTGCTGAGGGTTATTTACAGTAACAATATGCAGCAGCTCGCTGCGCGGCTGGCGGCGCAAATTGAGGCTGAACCATTACCACCGCTGCAAGCAGAAACGGTGATGGTGCAGAGTAATGAACTGGCGCGATGGTTGAATTTATGGCTGGCCAGTCAGCATTCGGTCGCTGCACACATTGATTTTCCGTTTCCGTCTGCGTGGTTATGGCGTTTGTTTCGTTCCGTATGGTCGGATGTGCCGCGGGAATCGCCCTATGCCACCGATGCGATGGCCTGGAAAATCTTCAAATTATTGCCAACTGTCGCTGACGATTCAAAGTTTGCTGAAATCAGTCGTTATCTGGGCGAACAGCAAGATCCCCGCAAGGCCTATGATTTAGCGCAGCGGATTGCCGATAGTTTTGACCAGTATTTAATGTACCGCCCGGACTGGATCGCCAGCTGGGAAGCCGGTCATACGCCAAACTGGCAAGCGGCGTTATGGCAATTATTAACCAAAGACGATAAATCGCCATTACATCGTGCCCGCTTATTACAGCGGATGCAGCAGGCGCTGAATGATGGCAGTTTTCCGGCAGAAATTTTGCCGCAACGCTTATCGATATTTGGTTTGAGCGCCTTGCCACCGGTGTATCTGGATTTACTGGCGGCGATTGCAGAGCTCACCGAGGTCGATATTTATTTACTGTCACCCAGTGAAGATTACTGGGCAGATTTACGCAGCGGCAAACAGCAAGCAAAACAATTATTGCTGCTGGAAGACAATACCGAAATCGAGATGGGCCATCCTCTGTTGGCAAGTCTTGGCAAACTTGGCCAGACGTTTTTTGCCCAGTTGCAGGAAAAACCTCATACGGCTGAAAACCACTATTTACCGCCAGAACCCACCGATCTGCTCAGTCAGCTGAAAGCCGATATTTATCAATTAGACCCTGATGTCACCGCGATCCCTGTTGATATTGAAGATGATTCGCTACAAATCCATAGCTGCCATAGTCCGCTGCGTGAGGCCGAGGTACTGCATGATCAGCTACTGAATTTATTTGAGCAGCATCCGGATTTATCACCCACCGATGTATTGGTGATGACGCCGGATATCGATTTATATGCACCGGCGATTGAAGCTGTGTTCAGCAGTCAGCCTGAATCTCGGCATATTCCGTACAGCATTGCCAATCGCGGTGATGCCCAGCAGCAGGCCATTATCAGTGCTTTTGATGGATTGCTGGCCTTGCCACAGTCGCGGTTTGATGTTGAAAACATTATGGCCTTGCTGGAATGCGCCGCCATTCAGCGCCGTTTTCAGTTAAATAATCAGGCACTGGATTGGATCCGTGACTGGCTGCAACAAACCTATATCCGCTGGGGCTTTTCGGCAGAAGATAAAACGGCGCTGGATTTACCGGCCAATGCCGCCAATACCTGGCGCAGTGGTTTGGACAGGTTGCTTTTGGGTTATGCCCTATCACCAAAAGATGACGATCAATGGCAGCTATTTGCAGGGCAATTACCACTCGCCGGCATCAGCGGCGAACGTGCGCAAATGGTGGCCCAGCTTAACCTGTTTATCGAACAACTGGTGAATTTGCGTAATGCCTTAAAACGGCCGCACACACCGGAAGACTGGCAACAATATTTGTTGCAGTGCCTGAGCCAGATTATGGCGGTAGAGGGCGAGGCCGAACAATTGCAATTGGATGCCTTGTTAGCTGCTCTGCAACATCTGGCGGAATCCTCAGTGCAGGGCGGTTTTGATGAAACGATTGGCATTGAAGTCGTCCGTGACTGGTTAAAGTTACATATTGAATTGCCCGGCGCCGAACATCAGTTTATGGGCCGTGGTGTCACCTTTTGCGACATGGTGCCGATGCGCAGTATTCCGTTTGATGTGGTCTGCTTACTGGGCATGAATGACAGCAGTTTTCCGCGGCGTCAGCCGAAGCCCGGCTTTGATTTATTATCGACCCATTACCGGCCCGGCGATCGCTCACGGCGTGATGATGATCGTTATTTATTTCTTGAAGCGATTTTATCGGCCAACCGGCATCTGTATATCAGCTATGTCGGTGCCAGTATTCATGACAACACCGATATTCCGCCGTCAGTGCTGGTCAGTGATTTACGTGACGTGATTAACCAGCGCTTTATTGATAATAACGGCCAGCCGGTCTGGCCGCAGCTATTAACCCAGCATCCATTACAGGCATTTAGCCGGCGTTATTTTGATGGCCAAAACGATAAATTATTCAGCTTTAATCATGCTGCCTGTCCGCCGCCAACAGATAAAAAAATCGTCCATAACTGGTTTGCCGAAAGCTTGCCCGAAGCCGATGATAGCTGGCGATTTGTTAGTCTTAATCAGTTAATTACTTTTTTCAGTCATCCGGCGCGTTATCTCGCTGAGCAGCGGTTGGGCATTTATTTTGAAGACAGTGCCGCGACGCTGGAAAGCCGCGAGCCATTTTCTTTAAATGGCCTCGAAGCCTGGTCGGTAAAACAGCAATTATTGGCAGGCCGGATGCAGGATTTGGCAACCGATCAAATCCAGCCGGTAATTGCCGCCAGTGGTGTCTTGCCGCAGGGGCAATTCGCAGATTTGTTATTTAATCAGCAACTGGCAACGGTCGATGCTTTTGCCGAACAACTGAAACCGCTTAAACCCAATACGCCATTAGATCCGCTAGCTTTTGAAATCGCGTGTGGCGAATTTACCGTGACCGGTCAATTGCAGGGCTTATCGGCAAGCGGCCTGTTGCAATATCGGCTGGGTAAAACCCGGGCCAGTGATTTATTGCGCCTATGGTGCAGTCATTTGCTACTTAACTGTTTAAAACCTCAGGGCATTAACACGCAAAGCCGCTTATTAACCGAAGATGGGCTTATCACCTTGGAGTCAGTGGCAGCGCCAGAGTCGCTTTTAAGTGATTTATTGGCGATATACTGGCAGGGGCTGCATCAACCGATTCCACTTTTACCAACAACTAGTCTGGTTTATGCAACGGAAATACTAAAACAAAGTAAAGACCCAGATAAAAAGGCATTAAAAAACTGGGTTAGTGATACATATAATAAAGGCGAGGATGCCGATCCGTATCATCGCTTATTGTTTGCCGAGTCACCGTTAAATGAAGCGTTTCAGACGCTGAGTCTGCAGGTATATCAGCCGATTTGGGATGCAATGCAAGGTGGCAACGCATGAAATCATTTGATTTAGATCAGACGGCATTACAAGACAGTAACCTGATTGAAGCCAGTGCCGGCACCGGCAAAACCTATACGCTGGCGGGCTTGTATTTACGACTGATCCTTGAGCAACAACTCAACGTTGATCAGATTCTGGTGGTGACCTATACCCGCGCCGCCACCCAGGAATTACGCGATCGGCTCAGGCAAAAACTCAGTGATGCCCGCCATGAATTACTTAAAAATCCAGCCGAGCATCAAGCCGATTTAAAGCGCCTGAATTTAGCTATTCAGAGTTTTGATGAAGCGGCGATTTTTACCATTCACAGCTTTTGTCAGCAGGTGCTGAAAGATTTCGCCTTTGAATCTGGCAGCCGTTTTGAAATGGAATTGATTGGTGATGACGCGCAGATGTTGCAGGATGTCACCGATGATTTCTGGCGCCGCGAAGTGGTGCAGGCCGATAGCGAATTCAGCGCATATTTATTGTCACAAAAACAAAGCCCGGAATCACTGCTGGCCTCGATTCGCAAACTGGTTGGCAAACCGTACCTGACCATTCAGCAGATTGAACAACCAGATATCACCGCCGTTAAATCGGCGTTGCAAAGTGCCTTTTGGCGCGCTCAAAAAAGCTGGCAATCAGAGTCAGATGCCGTTATCGCTTTTTTGCAAAGTGGCGGTCTGAGCAAAACCAGCTTTAAACCTGAAAAAGTTAATGGCCTGATTGAATTTTTATCGGCCATTTTTGACAGTAACGAGCCACTGCAACAGTGGCCGGAATTAATGGAGTTACTGAGCCCGGAAAAGCTCGAAAAAGGCCTGAAAAAGAATGTCGAATTACCGGCGCTTGATTTCTGGGCAGCGATAGCCACGCTGGCCGATCGTTATGCTGATATTAATGATATGCGGGCCGTGCAGTTACAGCATCTGCGCCTGCAATTGCTGGCCTTTATTCGTGAGCAATTACCGAAGCGCAAAGCCCAGCAGCAAATCCAGTCTTATGATGATTTGCTGATTAACCTCGGCGCGGCGCTGAATGGCGAGCAGGGTGAATGGCTGGTCGATCGCCTGCGTCAGCAATATCGGGCAGCACTGATTGATGAGTTTCAGGATACCGATCCGATTCAATACGATAACTTTCGGCGTTTATTTGCTGACAGTGGCCTGCCGGTGTTTTTTGTCGGCGATCCCAAACAAGCGATCTACAGTTTTCGCGGCGCCGATATTTTTACCTACCTTAAAGCCAAGTGTGATGCGGCGCAGCAGCACACCCTTGGCAAAAACTGGCGCTCTCAGCCTGAGCTGGTCAGCGCCGTTAACCAATTATTTACCCAGCATGATGCGCCATTTATATATCAGCAAATACCATTTCATTCGGTAGAAGCGGCGCGCGAAGATGCAGCAGCATTACAGGTTGATGAGGGCGAACAAGCAGCATTGCAGTTGTTTTTTGTTGATAGCCATGACGATAAGCCGCTGGCCATTGGCGCGATGACGGACAGTGCGGTGACGATCACCGCCGATGAAATCGCCCGTTTATTAAATCTGGCTACGCAGAAAAAAGCCTGTCTGGTCGATGCCGAAACCGGTAAAAAAGAATCTTTAACGGGCGGTGATATTGCCGTGCTGGTGCCCAGTCACCGGCAAGCCAGCCTGATTCAACAGGCCCTGCGTCAGCGTGGTATCAACAGCGTCCAGCAGGGGCGGGACAATGTGTTTAATTCAGCTCAGGCCGCCGATTTACAAACCCTGATTTTGTCATTGGCACAGCCGGATCATCCGCAGCGTCTGGCCACCGTTTTGGCGGGGCCATTATTTGGCTTAACGGCTGCAGACATATTTACAATGAATCAGGACGAAACGATATTTGCCAACTGGTCCGAGCAATTATTAGCGCTGCAACAGCGCTGGCAACATTCGGGTTTTATGGCGATGTTCCGCAATGTGTTGCAGCTTAATCAGACCTTACAAAGGCTGCTCAAACAGCCTGATGGCGAACGGCAACTGACCAATTTTTTGCATCTTGCCGAATTAATTCAGACTGAATCCTTACGCCAGCACCATCGCATTGAAGCAGTGAATCAATGGCTGGCACGGCAACGTGATGCCAGTCAGAGCGATAATGAAGCCGCCCAATTAAGACTCGAAAGCGATGCCGCTCTGGTCAAAATCATGACCATCCATGCCAGTAAAGGTCTGGAATATCCTATTGTCTTTTGTCCCTTTAACTGGACCGGCAAAACACCGTCAGCAAAACAGGATATTGTCGAATACCACGATCCCGACGCCGACTATCAGCCCTCGGTGGCATTAACCGAACCGCTGTTGGAAAAGGCACGGCAACTGGCAGTTGAAGAAGAACAGGCGCAGGCCGTACGGTTATTGTATGTGGCGTTAACCCGCGCCCGTGAGAGCTGTGTGGTGGTCTGGGGCAATGTTAAAGATGTGCAGCAATCGGCGATGTATCGTTTATTGCATGGCGCTTCCAGTGAATCGATGCGCGCCGATTTGGTGGCCTTAGCGGCAAAAAATCCCGCCATTAGCGTCATTGATTATCAGCCCAATCCACCACTGCGGTTTCAAAACCCGCAGGCTCAGACACCGGATTATCAGGCGAAACCGTTTAAAGGCCATATTGCCGAGCCGTGGCGAATTGGCAGTTTTTCGTTGCTTAGCCGTGGCCATATCTCCGAGCAACCCGATTACGATGCTGATTTGGTGCTGCCTGATGAATCGACGATTGCTCAGCCAGCCTGGGATCGTTTTGGTTTTATGCGAGGCCGGCAAGCCGGTAATTTTTTACATAAATGCTTTGAAAACATTCGCTTTCAGGCCGATATCAGCGAAATCGCCGACACCGTCAAACGGCTGCTGCCACAGTTTGGCATCAGTGATGACTGGACCATGCCGGTCAGTGACTGGTTATTTTCGGTATTAAACACGCCGTTATCCGACGGTGGGCCAAAGCTGACTGATATTACCCCCATCCAGCGGATTGATGAAATGGCGTTTTATTTCCCAGTTGCTGGTCTGAATACAGCAGGTTTAAAGCAGCTGTTAACGCAGACCCCAGCCGGCAGCATCTGGCAGGCGCTGCTTAGTGGCATCAACTTCCCGCGGCTGGATGGGTTTATGAAAGGCTTTATCGATTTGGTGTTTGAACATCAGGGCCGCTTTTATATTGCCGATTACAAATCCAATTATCTCGGCCGTGAGTCGGAACATTATCAGGGCGAAGCTTTGCAACGTGCCATGCTCGGTCACCAGTATCCGTTGCAATACCTGATTTACAGTCTGGCGTTGCACCGGCATTTACAACTGCGTTTGCCGGATTACGATCCGGCGCAGCATTTTGGCGGTGTTTATTACCTGTTTATCCGCGGTATGCAGCCAGAGTGGGGGCAAGCCGGTGTGTATTTTGATGCGTTAAGTCCTGAGCTTTTAGAAAAGCTGGATGCATTAATGGCAGGTGGCCAATGAACGCCGTTAATCTGCTACGCCAACAAGGCTTTTCGGAGCTGGCTTGCCAGTTTGCGGGCTTTATCAGCCGTCAGCAAACCCCGGATAATCCACTGGTCAGCATAACTGCCGGACTGCTCAGTGAAGCGGTCAGTGACGGTCATGTATGTCTGAATTTAACTGATCAACAAAGCTGGCCGGCAGAGATCATCCAGCAGTTACCAGACACGCCCAACTGGCAGCAGCAGTTAATTGATAGTGCGGTAGTTGGCCAGCCCGGTGAATTTACCCCACTGATTATCACAGCGGATGGTCGCTTATATTTAAATCGCTACTGGCAGGATGAACAGCAGGTCGCGACGGCGATACGGCAACGGGCAAAAGCCGTAAAGCCGGCATCTGACAACGCCGAACTGCAAGAATTTTTTGCGGGTTGGCAGCAATCAGTCGCCGGCATCGATTGGCAAAAAGTCGCCGTTTTATCAGCGCTAAGCCAGAAATTTACCGTGATTTCCGGTGGTCCCGGCACCGGTAAAACTACCGTGGTATTAAAGATATTGCAGGCGTTTGAAGTGATTCAACCGGATTTAAAAATTGCGCTGGCAGCGCCGACCGGCAAAGCCGCAGCCCGTTTGCAATCAGTGGTCAGTGATGCAGCGTTACCGATTGCCGCCAAAACCTTACATCGCCTTTTGGGCATTTCACAACGTCATTTAAATGGCCGTTTTAATGTCGACAATCCGTTGCCATTGGATGTATTGATTGTCGATGAAGCGTCGATGATTGATATCAGCCTGATGGCATTATTGCTCAAAGCTTTACCCGTGAATGCCCGGCTGATTTTATTGGGCGATGCCGATCAACTGGCATCGGTGGAGTCCGGAGCGGTACTGGCCAGTTTATGTGCTGATGCGCCGACATTTTCTGCTGATTTTGCAGGGCAGGCACAGCAACTGGTCCAATTGGATTTGCCGGTTTCAGACCAGCCCACCGTGCTACAAAATGGTTTGGTCAAATTGCAGCATAGCTATCGTTTTGCTGCCGACAGCCACATTGGGCAATTAGCGACGGCCGTTCGAATCGGCGATGCAGCAACGGCGATGAACCTATTGCACGACACGCAGAGTCTGCTGATTACCCCGGACAACCAGCAGCTTGAGCAAACCTTAACCAGCGGTTATCAAGCCTTTATCAGTGCAGTCGAGCAGGATTTACCGGCATCTGAAATATTAGACGCCTTTGAACAATTCCGTTTGCTTTGCGCCACCCGGCAAGGGCCAAATTCAGTCGCCGCAGCTAATCATTTAATGCAGCAATTATTGGCAAAACGCGGCTGGCGCAGTGGCCAACCGTTTTATCCGGGCCGGCCGATCATGGTCACGCAAAATCATTACCGGCTGAATTTATTTAATGGCGACACTGGCGTAATTCTAAGACATGCCGATGGCAGCTTGCAGGCGTGTTTTATGTTTGCCGGTGAAATGCGTTGGGTGCCACTAAGCCGCCTGCCAACGCATGAAACAGTATTTGCCATGACCGTGCATAAAAGCCAGGGCTCAGAATTTGATGCAGTCAGTATTTTGTTACCGGCAGACATCAGCCCGATTCTGAACCGGCAACTGCTTTATACCGCCATCACCCGTGCCAAGAAATCACTGAATATTATGGCTAATGAAAATGTTTTAAGACATACGATTAGCACAAACCATCAGCGGGAGAGTGGTTTGAAGGAACAGCTTGAAAAGTAAAACTTAAACTGGATTGTGGCCTGTTTGGTATTTTTGGATTTGATACTTAAGTTTGATTTTTTGTTGATTAAACAATAGATTGCTTTCAATGAAAATGTTGGGTATTAAGGAGTTAAAAGGCCGCCCAATAATAATTATTATGAGGCCAACGGCCTCATTAACATACTGTTAAATGCCAAGGAGGCATCGTGTACAAATCAGAGTTTGAAAAGGCTGTATCGAGAACAAAAGAATTTAATTTGAAGTGTCCGGAAATCGTATTTTTTGAGGGAGCATTGCTTACCTCTGAAAAAATGCAAAAACTTCCTTATGTATTAAGTGATACAGTTGGTGTGATAGGTGTTGAAGAAGTTGTAGCTCAATGTTTATCAATTCATTATTGGTTATCTGATGTAATAGAGGAATTATTCGATACAACATGCTATTTCACAATTGGGTATGTAGAAACGGTTGATCAGTTTATGTTCTATCAAAGCGAACATGACCTCAAAACAATATTACAATCAGGCATCAATGGTTCATCACTCAATATACATGCTTGGCTAACATTGCCTACGATGGAAATTATGGATTTTTCGTTACCTACAAGCTATGCAATCCTGAACAACATGGATGAAGGTATTGGCGGGCTAATAGCGACTCATGCAGATAGCCTTACCGGTGGCATGAAATATCATCCCATGTTGGTTGGTGAGGACTTTCTACGTAAATCTGGTGGGCTGGTTGAGTTTGGCATATAACAAGCGGATGTTACCGGACTGGTTTTCCGCTGCGCTCCAAACCAACGGCAAATGCGAGCGTTATGGATAGGTGAGCATGGATTGGAAAACGTTTATTGCACAGGTAATCGACTCTTTAGCTTGGCCAGGAGTTGCTGTTTTTGTCGTTTTTTTGTTGCGAGACAAAATTATGGACCTACTCCCGCGCTTAAAGAAATTTAGGCATAAGGAGACCGAGATTGAGTTCACTGAGGGTGTTACTGAGCTAGTACAAGAACGGCAAGCTCAAGGCATCCAGAATAATGAGGTAGAACAGACAGACGAGTATCAGGATCAATTGAGCTTCCTGTCTCGGTTAGCAGAGATATCACCTAGATCTGCTGTTCTTGAAGCTTTTCGAATCGTTGAAGCGGCTGCTGCGAAGAAGGCGGCACGTATATACCCGGACCTTGATAGCCGGTATCCCAAGAGTCATCTTCATTTACAGAAGTTACTCAAAGGTGAGGTTTTAACCAAGAACGAATTCCATCAGTTCGATCAGCTCCGAAGGCTTAGGAACGAAGCTGCCCACGCAGAGGAATTCGGTGTAAAAGGGATGCCAGTTGAAGCTTATATCGATATCGCTCTATCTATGGCATCCCGGCTGGAAGCTGAAAACCCATAACATTGTTGCAGTACTTTCCTAGCCTGTCGGCTCTCCACCGGACGCCTTTTTTCGCGTCGCTACAAAAGTTGCCACTGAACAAAAGTGTTAGAAATAATTTGGAGCTGGATCTGTGATATCACCTGAAACTATGTCATATGCTGCTAATGTAGCTACTATAATAAGTAGCTCTACTATTGTTATCGCTCTGTATGTGTACCTTAAAAATAAACTCCAAGAGAGAAGAGAATTTGATTTTAGCATCCCATCCAAGAGAAAAAAGTATTTCCTTATCTTAAGTAAAAATCCATCACTCATAGATAAAGTTGTTTTAAATAAAAGGTATAAAAGAGGCTCGAAACTCAATGAAATACTTTTATGTAGATATAATTTCTCTACTCATGGAGATAGAGAAAAAATCTTACAGGATGGGCTCAGATTTATTCTTTCAGATGAAGCAATCAAAGCTTTTCAAAATCTAGATGTCACAATTTACAATAATTTTGATGTGGTGCTATCCAGGTTCTGTTCTTTGGTTGTAGATCGAGAAGATTTTTATGCATCTGACTCTAAAATGATTGACGCTTGGATTGAGCTTGAAAAGATTAAGCAATTTGTTATTAAGTTTCCCATACCGAAAGACTTATTCGATGAAGAGGTTTTCTCAGAAATTAGAATTGGCAGAAAAACCATTTCAAGTCTTGGGAGTACGGTTATACATAACTATTTTCTTCCTTACTTAATACTCTATGTTGCAAAAAATTATAATTCATTTTCTAAAGACGACCCGTACACAGTGCTGTCTGTATTGTGGGAGCTTGGTCCGTCATGAAAATATCAAAGGGGTCAGACACGATTGATTTGTTCTTGGGGATTGCATGAGTCTGAACTCGTTGGTTAATCTCATAAAAATGGGGTAGAGCCTTATGAAAGCCAAAGATTTTGATGATAAATTTGACCAAGGCGAAAAAGACATCATTGATGAACTCGATTCGTTCAAGACGCGCCGTCCAAATCAGGAAAGAAATCGCATAAATGTCGACTTACCATTATGGGGACTAGCGTCGCTGGATCGTGAAGCCGCACGAATTGGTGTTACTCGGCAATCAATCATTAAGGTGTGGTTGGTTGAGCGTTTAAAAGCGGAAGCTGCTTACAAGCCACATAATGGCAATGTCTGAAGTGGCGGGCATTAGGGAATCGATGGTGTCTCCCCTATTTAATAATTTTAGTGCCACCAACTGGAGTACTAAGTGAAAACGGAATGGGAGTTTCAATTCACAACGAAAGGATTCCGATTCGATCGTGATTACAAATACCTTGCCAAGCTCGATGAGAAAATCTCGCTCGACGGAAGAGAACCGGAACTTATTGAGCCCTTAATCCGGATCGTACCGAGTGATCGGGAGCCCATCCCTGATACAGATCAGATTGGCTCTCTCTTCATACTCTTACCATACTCCCCACAGGAAACTAAAGAATTTGCTTTCAACTTAGCCGGCTTGGTTGCCGAACGCACTTCGTTCACCCATGGAGATTTCCGGATATTAGGTGGATTGATTCTATACAAGCGAATTCCTGAAAATCCGCAAGAAAAAGCAGAATTTGGAGACTCTCCGTTTGGCATTGAAATGAAGCTTATTGAAGATATCCCACTCGATAAGTTTGAATCAAATGCATTGCAGGGTGCACCCATCGATATTGCTTGGCTTCCTTTAATCGCCCAATTCAATGAAGCAAAGCGAATCTCTCAGCCAATACTGAGGTTCTTAGAATTCTTTAAGATCATTGAGAGTCTCACCCATGTGAAAAATGAGTCTAGAAAACTCAAGCCTGTCCTCTCAAGCTCAACTAAGCTTCGTCGTATTTACGCAAATCTCAATACAGCCATGGACTTTGACTCTTTCGTTGATCGTGCTGCTAACGTTCGGCATAAGTGTGCTCACCTCAAGTTGGATAACGAATTTGGTTATACCCCGTTGGACTCATCTGTTAAAAGTGAAGTGGAACCACTTTTGCAAAATCTAGAGGCCCTATCACAAGAAGCGATTAAACACTGGGGAGAAACTGATACCTAACAATCCTAGGCACGGGGACAAAAATCAACAATCATTGGGTACAAACACAATTGGTTTGGTATCAGGGACCGAAGGTGTTGATCCTCCCTTAATTTCTAGCTGAGGGTTATTTTGGCGTTAATTATCAAAGGGGTCAGACACGATTGATTTGCTTCCCCTAAGTCACAAACGCTTTCAGACTTAGGCGTTAATATTTTCTCCGCATAAAACACACATCCCCAAACCAAAGCTTTCATGATTTAATGTGAGCAACATTAATCCGCTTAGTGAATCAGCAAAAGGAATCGCGCATGTCGACACCGATATTTGTAGGTCAGGCCGGTGAGCCAGTGTATTTGCTATCGAATATGGCCAATCGTTATGGCTTGTTAGCAGGGGCGACCGGTACCGGTAAAACGGTGACTTTGCAGGGATTGGCCGAGGGATTCAGTGATATTGGTGTGCCGGTATTTGCGGTGGCGGATATCAAAGGAAGGGGATTTATCCGACATCAGCCAGCTTAGTAAACCGAATATCAAGGTGTCTGACCCCTCTGATTCGTGCATAGGTTAGGCCGATGATGGGCCTGTGAATTTGTTATCCATTTCTTCCATAAGAGATTGATAGCTGTACTCAGTGAGGCCACTTTGTTCGCCTTCAATAAGAAGTTGCAGGAGATTTTCACGTTCAGATTCGATTTTTTCAAGCATTTCCAGACCAGCTTGAATGACTTCTGTGATTGAGCCATAACGACCGCTTTCGAGTTGTTTGGCGATAAACTCTTCAAAATGCGCTCCAAGTTTTATGTTAGCGTTTTTGAACATGGTTCAGATTCTTTTGTCAGCTTTTAGCATTTAACCTCATCAATAAAAAAATGCTATCAATTGATAATATAAGTTTTCGTGCGATCCTAAAACGATAATTCAAGGGTCAGCCAACCATCATCAAAGCTTTAATTAAAATCGTATGTCTCGAACTTCCCGTCTTCTATTTCTGCTTTTGCAACGATAACTTGTTTGACAAAGTCATATGGTATGTCTGGATTATCTTCCATGATTTCACCGATCTTGGCCCAGTGCTCAATTTGCTTGGATGTCGAACGATTAGAGGCCTTGCCCATGATGTTTGCATTCTCAATAAACTCTTGATTCAACCTTATACTTTTAGTGGCCATATCTTTTCCTCTTAGATACCCAAAATATATCAACTTATATAACTAATCATCAAACTCGTCAGAATGCGCCCTTGAGGATCAAAAAGGGTCGAATTTTAGTAAGGAATATAAATGGTTGTCAGTTGACAACTTTTTGTTTTTGGCTTCTACTATTTGATGTAGAAGATTAAGGATGCCTCGAATGAATCATTCAAGGACAGAAGTTGATTAATCACTTGTTTACGCTTTGAGTGAAAGGTGGGTCTCATGGCTGTTCTTAATAAAGCATTTGAATTTACATTAAAATTTTCAATGCCGGATATACCTGCTGATCCTGAAAGTTTTATCGAGCAACTCTTTAACGCAGGATGTGATGACGCGATTATGGGTGTTGGCCAAAAAGGCCGGATAGCGTTGCAGTTTTCCAGAGAGGCGAGCAGTGCATTAGAGGCCATCACTTCTGCGATTAAGGATGTTAAAAGCGTTATTTCAGAGGCCAGACTGATAGAGTCATCGCCAGATTTGGTGGGCCTGACCGATATTGCCCAAATACTTGGGTTTAGCCGTCAGAATATGCGCAAGTTGATGCAGGCACATCTCCAGACATTTCCACCGCCAGTACATTCTGGAACGACGTCAATCTGGCATCTTTGTGATGTTTTACAGTGGTTTGAAGTAAACCAGAATCGAGTGATAGATCCGGCAATCAAAGCGGTGGCTTTAGCCAATATGGAAATAAACCACTACAAAGAATATGCAAAATTGGAACCTGATTCTCAAGCCAGAATGGTTGCTTTAAGGTTTTAAAGCAGAAATTGTTAATTTTTTAATTTGTTTCTGAGTCCTGTCAAAAGGGATGCCAGCATGAAAGCTAAAACATTGGACAAAAAATTTGACCAAGGTAAAAAAGACATCATTGATGATCTTGATTTGCCTACGGCGCGCCGAGTCAATCAGGAACAAAAACGTATCAATATCGACTTGCCGTCATGGGTTGTGAAGTCATTGGATCGTGAAGCAGCCAGAGTTGGTGTTACACGGCAGTCCATCATCAAAGTCTGGTTGGTTGAACGTTTGAATACAGAAGCTGCTGACAAGCTCCATAACCGCAATTTCCTGGGTGGCGGGCATTAGAATAGATGGTGCCTGACCCATTGATTTTAAAGCGGGAGTTATGTCTAAATAAATCATGAATAGTCACGAAGCTAGGAAACTATACGCTGAGCACGCAAGCGCGCTCGCATATATTGATGTAGAAAGAGAAAATGGTGATCGTGCTATCGGTTCAGCATTTCATGTTGGCGAGGGTGTCTTCGTTACAGCTCGTCATGTAGTCGAGAATTGCAAAATTATTGAAGTCAAGATTCCCGAACCTGTCGCCGTTAGTAGTCAAGAGTTTTTCCGAGACATCCTAAAAGTTGAAGTGACAGATGAGTACATTCGGGAATACGATGAAAAGTTAGGGGAGGCAATGGGCCAATCCCCCCTGTTTAAACATTATCTCAAGCCAATGGAGATTGTTGTTGGGCCGCAATTTGCCGAAGATCCTATATTTGATGTTGCCGTTTTCCAAGTTCGACAGATTCATCCAGCAGTAGGAATCGTGAAGCTCGGTGTTCACTGGGATGACTGGGTTTATCGCGACTTGTGGCACCTTTCGGACGCAATTGTGTTGGGTTTCCCACCAGTTCCGATGGTAAACGAACCGATAATTGTCGCTGCTCGCGCCGAGATTAACACTTTTGTAGTTCCACGCCACGCATCTGCGGTACATTTCATTCTTTCTGCGACGCCACGAGGTGGCTTTAGTGGTGGAGTTGCTATTCATGAGAGCGGCGATGCTTTAGGTGTAATCACGTCTTCTTTTAACATGAACGGAGAGAGCGAGCAGCTCGGGTTTTTCGCAGTGTTGTCGATTGAGGCAATCGTTAAATGTCTGAAACACAATGGCCTTTACCCACAATTACAAAGGGAACATCACGACAAGGTGCTTGGATTGTCACGCGGTAAGTTTTAAGGAATCAAAAGCGGCAAAAAGATTGATCTGCTTAGTGGAACTCAAAAGCTTTTTTAGATATTTGCGTTAACCTTTTCTGCTTATAAAGCACTAATCCCAAAATTAAAGTTTTCATGATTTAATGTGATCGGCAATTATCAATTCATGGAAATCAGCAAAAGGAATCCCGCATGTCGACACCCATATTTGTAGGTCAGGCCGATGAGCCGGTGTATTTGTTATCGAATATGGCCAATCGCCATGGGCTGGTAGCGGGGGCGACCGGTACCGGTAAAACGGTTACTTTGCAGGGCCTGGCTGAGGGATTCAGCGATATTGGTGTGCCCGTGTTTGCGGCAGACATTAAAGGTGATTTATCGGGTATCAGCCAGGCCGGTAAAACTCATCCAAAAATTACAGAACGTGTTGAACTAATGCAGCTTGAAGATTTTCAGTTCACTGGTTTCAGTACGACTTGCTGGGATGTGTTTGGCGAACAGGGTCACCCGGTGCGCACGACGATTTCCGATATGGGGCCGTTGCTGCTGTCGCGTTTGATGCAGCTTAATGACACGCAGCAGGGGGTATTGACGCTAGTGTTTCGGGTGGCGGATGACAATGGCTGGCTGGTGCTGGATCTCAAAGATCTGCGGGCCATGCTGCAATATGTCGCCGAGAATGCTGCCGAATTTCAGACGCTGTACGGCAATATATCTGCGGCTAGTGTTGGCGCCATTCAGCGTCGGTTGTTGGTGTTAGAAGAGCAGGGCGCCGATAAGTTATTTGCCGAGCCGGTGCTGAATCTTGATGATTTGATGCAGACCGATGCAAACGGTCGCGGCATTATTAACCTGTTATCTGCTGATAAATTAATGCACTCGCCAGCGCTATACAGCACATTTTTACTATGGTTGTTATCCGAGTTATTTGAGCAATTACCTGAAGTCGGCGATCCTGATAAACCTAAGTTAATACTGTTTTTTGATGAAGCACATCTGATTTTTGATGATGCGCCGAAAGCGCTGCTCGATAAAATTGAACAGGTGGTAAGGTTGATTCGCTCTAAAGGCGTCGGCGTGTTTTTTGTCACTCAGAATCCGACGGATATTCCCGACAGTGTGTTGGGCCAGTTGGGTAATCGTATTCAGCATGCGCTGCGGGCATATACTGCCAAAGATCAAAAAGCTATCAAGGCCGCTGCCGATACCTTTTTTGCCAATCCGTCGTTCTCGTCGGTTGAGGTTTTAACGCAATTGGGCGTTGGTGAAGGGCTGGTGTCGATGCTGGATGAAAAAGGCCGGCCACAGATGGTGCAACGCACACTGATTAAACCACCGAAAAGTCAGATTGGGCCTATCACCGACCCACAGCGCCGGCAGTTGTTACAAACCTCACTGGTGGCTGGCGTTTACGACAAAGTCGTAGATCGCGAGTCTGCTCATGAAATGCTGGCGCAGCGCGCCGAAGAAATGCAGAAAAAAGCGCTGGAGCAACAATCTGAGGCGATGAAAGAAACCGTTAAACGCACGTCAACCAGAACCCGTGAATCGCCTTTCGAGGCCTTTGCCAAAAGTACGATGCGCTCACTGGGCAGTCAGATCGGCAGGCGGTTGGTGCGCGGTATCCTCGGTTCGCTGATGGGCGGCAAATAATCAGTAATCTTTTGCGCCGGTGGTTGAATTAATTTTGCTGTAATCGGGCGCAAACGGATCATCTTCACCCGGCAATTCATTGGCCTCAGGGCCGTCTAACAGCGCACCGGCACGTTCTGGCAGTTTTTTGTCCATGCCCAGTTCACCGAGTTGATCATAGCCTGCTGACAGATGATCAAACAGTTCTTTGTAGGAGCCGGCCATATTGACGAACAGGCTGGCAGTTTTGTCGAAATGTTCGTGGACTTTGTCACGATAAGCATCAATTTCGGCCTGTTTTTCAAGCATTTGTTGGTCATGCTCGGCATTCAGCTGACGGATGGCTTCCTGATTATCGACATTCATGCGCCGACCAATAGCAAAACCTATCAACGCTGCGACGATCACAGCAACAATTAACAAAGCGGTCATTTCAATTGCAGACATGAGATTTTCCGTTATAAGACATGGTCACAGCATAGCGGGCTATGCGCCGGCCGGCAAACAAAAGCACGATTATGGAGTCGATTAATTATTACCGTACAATGGCAACATAGACAGGAGAAAACATCATGATAGATCCGAAAAAGTTTGATGAAATCATCGACAGCATTAATAAAGCATTGCCGCCCGGGGTCGTACAAATGCGTGATGATGCCGAAAAAAACATCCGTGCAGGTTTAACGGCAACATTTAATAAGCTCGACCTGGTCACCCGTGAAGAATTTGAAGTGCAGTCTCAGGTATTATTGCGTACCCGCGAAAAACTCGAAGCGCTGGAGCGCCGGGTTTCGGAGCTGGAACAATCTCATCAACCTGAATAAAAGGCCTGTATGTCTACATTTGAAAATGTCACGGTGACCCGTGAAGCCAATATTTATTTCGACGGAAAAGTCACCAGCCGTAAAGTAACTTTTGCCGATGGCAGTTACAAAACGCTCGGCATTATGATGCCTGGTGATTACACCTTTGGCACCGAAAAAGCCGAGCTGATGGAAATCCTCGCCGGCAATCTGCAATACCGTTTAAAAGGTGAAAGCGACTGGACGCAGATCGTTGCCGGACAATCATTTAACGTGCCGGCTAATTCGTCTTTTGATATTGAAATCAGTGAGTTGGTTGACTATTGCTGTAGTTATTTAGACTAAGCAAAACAAGCTTTTAGCCAAAACCGCCGTGCTTTGCAGCCCGGCGGTTTTTTTGTGCCCAAACATTTATCTTTGTCATCAAATGATCATCTAAGCTTCATCCGAGCGTCATCTTTCAGCACTAGCATCAGCATTGTGTCTCGCAATACAGCGGGTCGATATATTGCAAAAGGTGATGCTATGAACGACGGAAATTCGTCGCGCGAAATCCTTAAAGTCAACAATCTCGGTGTGACCTACCCTGGTGGCGTTCGGGCACTGCAAAAAACATCGCTGAGTTTTAATCGTGGTGAATTTACCGTGTTGCTCGGTTTGTCCGGTGCCGGTAAATCTTCTTTGTTGCGATCTTTAAATCATCTGGTGGTGCCCAGTACCGGCGAAGTGATTTCAGCAGCGTTTGGCGCTTTGACCAGCCAGAAAAAGCTGCGTCAGCATCGTCGTAAAACCGCCATGGTGTTTCAGCATCATCAACTGATTTTGCGACATAGCGCTTTGCAGAATGTACTAACTGGCCGGCTGGCCTATCACGGTTTCTGGCGCAGTTTATTGCCGATGCCCAAAGCCGATTTACAGCTGGCGCTGCATTGTCTGGATCGGGTTGGCTTGGCCGATAAAGCGTTAAACCGCGTGGATCAATTATCGGGTGGTCAGCAGCAGCGTGTGGGTATTGCCCGGGCATTGGCCCAGCAACCGGACATTATCCTCGCTGACGAACCGGTAGCCAGTTTAGATCCGGCGACGTCTGAAAAAGTCCTGACCTTGTTGAAAAAAATCTGTGCTGAAGATGGCATTACCGCCGTCGTGTCGCTGCATCAGCTGGAATATGCCCGCCATTTCGCCGATCGCATTATCGGCCTTGCCAATGCTGAGGTGGTGTTTGATGCCACGCCGGATGCTCTGGACGACCGACAACTGGCCTTGATTTATCAACAAGCACCAACCGCGCTGAAAACCACAAAATCGTCTCAACCTACCGAACGTTTATCCCCTAAAACTGCTACTCAACTGGAGATTGCCTGATGAAATTTTTGAAATCCCTATTACTAGCGGCATCTATGCTGCTTACCGCGACCGGCACTGCGTTTGCTGCTGATGCTGATCCTGACACGTTGAAAGTTGCGTTGTTGCCTGATGAAAATGCCTCAGAGTTAATCAAACGCAACCAGCCACTGAAAGATTATCTGGAAGCCAAACTCGGTAAAGATATCGAGCTAATTGTGACCACCGATTATTCGTCAATGATTGAGGCGATGCGCTTTGGTCGTATTGATCTGGCGTATTTCGGCCCGCTGTCCTATGTACTGGCCAAATCGAAAAGTGATATTGAACCATTCGCAGCGATGGTGATTGACGGTGTGCCGACTTATCGGTCGATCATTATTGCTAATGCTGAGTCAAATATCGAGTCGTACGCTGATATCAAAGGCAAAAAAATGGCCTACGGTGACCGGGCTTCAACCTCCAGCCATTTGATCCCCAAAACGGTATTGCTGGAACAGGGCGGTATTGAAGCCAAAACCGATTATGAACAGCACTTTGTTGGTAGTCATGATGCGGTGGCAGTGAATGTTGCCAATGGCAATGCCGATGCCGGCGGTTTATCAGAAGTGATTTTTAACTATGTCACTGAGCGCGGTCTGATTGATAAAAATAAAGTTAAAGTCATCGGCCACAGCAAGCCTTATCCGCAGTATCCGTGGGCCATGCGCTCTAATCTGAATGCCGATCTGAAAGCTAAAATCAAAGATGCATTTGTCATGCTGGATGAGCCGGAAGTACTGGCCGCATTCAAAGCAGAAGGCTTTGCGCCGATTACCGATGCTGACTATGACGTGATTCGGGAAATGGGCAATTTGCTGAATTTAGATTTTGCCAAGATGTAAGGACACAACATGAGTTTACAAGCTACGGCCGAACAGGATTTATTAAAACGTTACGGCCAGCGTTGGCAAAAACAAACCCTGCAGGTGATGGCGGTTCTCGCCATCATTTTGCTGGCCAGCTGGTATGTTGATTTACTTAACTTTGAAAAGCTGGCTCAAGGCATTCCGGCGATTGGCACCCTGGCCGGTGAATCGTTTCCGCCCGATTTCACCAATATCCGGAATTGGTTTTCACCGTTGCTGGATACACTGGCAATGAGTATTGCCGGTACGGCGATCGCGGTGTTTTTCTCAATACCACTGGCATTTCTGGCGGCACGTAATACTTCGCCGCATCCGATCATTTTTCAGGTGTCGCGGATCATTTTAAATGCGCTGCGCAGTGTGCCCGAGCTGATTATGGGCATCATCTTTGTCGCGGCGGTGGGCTTTGGTGCTTTGCCAGGTGTATTGGCGCTGGGCCTGCATTCAATCGGTATGGTTGGTAAGTTTTTTGCCGAAGCCATTGAGCATGTTGATGAAGCACCAGTGGAGGCGGCCAGAGCGGCGGGCGCTTCAAAAATGCAGGTGCTGTATCACGCCGTGTTACCGCAGGTGATGCCGCAGTTTGCCGATGTGTCGATTTACCGCTGGGAATATAACTTCCGTGCCTCGACGGTCATGGGCATGGTCGGTGCGGGTGGTATTGGTTTTGAGCTGATGGGCTCGCTACGCATTATGCAATATCAGGAAGTGTTTGCGATTTTGCTGGTGATTCTGCTGATGGTAACGCTGGTAGATACGCTCAGTGGTTATCTACGTAAGGCATTTAAATAAAAGGATTTATATGAAACCAAAATTGGTTATTACTCATCGTGTGCATAATGAAGTGCTCGACATGTTGTCACCGCATTGTGAACTCATTACCAATCAGACCAGTGCCAGTCTGCCGCGCAGTGAGATTATCCGCCGCTGCAAGGACGCTGATGCATTGATGGCATTTATGCCGGACCGGGTGGATGATGCTTTTTTAGCAGCGTGTCCTAATCTCAAGGTCGTCGGTGCAGCGCTTAAAGGTTATGACAATTTTGAGGTCACAGCCTTTGACGAGCGGGGTGTCTGGCTGACGTTTGTGCCGGATTTATTAACAGTGCCGACGGCTGAGTTGACCATCGGTCTGATGGTGAGTCTCGTCCGCAATATGCGCGCTGCCGATGACCATGTTCGCTCCGGTTATTTTAAAGGCTGGCGGCCGCAGTTTTACGGCCTCGGCATTGAAGGTGCGACGATTGGTATTGTGGGTATGGGCGCCATTGGTCAGGCCATTGCTAAACGCCTCAATGGCTGGGATGCCCGCTTACTGTATTGTGATTTACAGCCTTTGCCAGCAGATAAGGAAGCAGCACTGGGATTGCAATATCTGCCTATGCGGGAGGTGGTGGGGCAGGCCGATATCGTGATTCTGGCGCTGGCATTAAACGATGAAACGCTGCACACCATGAATATTGGTCGCTTACAGCAAATGAAGCCGGGTGCGTATCTGGTTAACCCCTGCCGTGGCTCGGTAGTTGATGAAGCGGCGGTGCTGGGCGCTTTGCTCAGTGGTCATCTGGGTGGTTACGCTGCCGATGTCTTTGAAATGGAAGACTGGGCGCGCAATGATCGGCCGCAGCGTATTGATCCTAAGTTGCTAACACATCCCAATACGTTTTTTACTGCCCACATCGGCTCGGCCGTACATGATGTTCGTCTGGCGATTGAGCAACGCGCGGCGGAAAATATGCTGCGGGTTTTGCGCGGTGAAATGCCTTTGGACCCGGCTAATCAGCCATCTTTAAAACAGTCGCAGGCATGTTAAACCTGGTCTGGTTACGATCGCTGGTGACTGTGCTGCATAGCGGTCAATTTCAGGATGCTGCCCGGCAACTGGGTTTGGCGCAGCCGACGCTGAGTCAGCATATCCAGAAACTGGAGTTACAACTCGGTACCGAGTTGATTCAGCGCAGCCGCACCGTATGTCTGCCGACATTAGCTGCGCAGCGTTTAATGCCTTATGCCGAAAGTCTGCTCAGTCTGAGTGAGCGGGCGGTGCTGGCGGTCAAACAGCAGCAAACCCGTGTTGGTGCCAGTTCCAATATTGGCATTTATCTGTTGCAGCCTTATGTGCAGCAATATCTGCAACAGCAAACCGACGATGACTTACAGCTGACGATTGATGCCAATCCAAGGATCGCCGATAAATTACGCAATGCCGAATTGGATGTCGCACTGATGGAGTGGTGGCAGCCGCTGGCAGCCTTTGATTCACTCCTGTGGAAACAAGAGCCATTGGTATTGATTACACCGCTCAATCATCCATTGGCAAACATGCCGTCAATCAGCCGGGCAATGTTATCGGGTTTATCGTTGATTGGTGGTGAAGCCGGCAGTGGCACTGGCCGTTTACTGAAAGCCTATCTGCATGATCAACCGGAACTGCCAAAAGTCACCATGCAACTGGGCAGCACAGAAGCCGTGAAACAAGCCGTTATTGCTGGTGTTGGCATCTCGCTGGTATTAGCGTCTGCAGTGGTTCGGGAACAACAGCGGCGTGAACTGGCGGTTATCCCACTGGCAGATGATGGTTTATGTAAACCAGTACATCTAGTGTGGCGACAAACCGGCGATTTGCAGCGCAAAAGGCCGGATTTTGTCACCCACTTGATTCAGTCCGGTATTTAATCCCAGTCGTAAACTAAGTTCAGCCGGTAGCTGGTATCGGTGGTTTCGGCATCAGGTGCCGGCATGCTGTTGTATTGGCTACGTAATGCCGCTCGCAATTTCCAGGATTCATCATTGGTAATTGGCATTTCACCGCCGAAGTTGGTGACCAGCAGATAGTTCTGACCCGGACTGCTGAATGAGGGATAGTAAGTTAAATCATGAAACAGGCTTAAACGGCTGTTAAGTTTGTAATCGACATCGTAGCCGAGTACGCCGGTCGGGTCTTTTTCAGTGGTGCCATCGGTATAACTTTCAAACCGGTAACCGATACCAGCAAAACCTTTAAATACTAAGTCTTCTTCACGAATAAAGAAGCGACCAATGCTGGCGGTCGTAATGGCGCGTAAATCCAGTTCTTCAAACTCATCGATTTCAAAATCGGCACTGCCACGTGCAAAATAATTCTCGCTGATGTCCCGTTCCAGAGCGATACCGGCCAGTTTTTCATTTTCGGTTTGTTCGTTGTCTTCCTTGGCAAAGTTGATTTCCAGATACATGGCCATGCGTTCGGCTTCAGTTTCGCGAAACAACTCACCGCGGCCGGTGGCAGCAAAGCGTTCGGTGTTGCCACTGGCACCTTGCACACCAATCGCCAGATTACCGCTCCATGGATCTTTAAGCGCTGCATTTTAGGTACGCACATCTTGCAACTGTGACTCATATGCCGTCTGCATTTGCTCGATTTCTTGCTGCTTGGCGGCTTCTACTTCAGTGAGTTTTCGCTCATATCGTTGTTCCAGTTCGGCAACTTGTGGTTTAGCGGTGTCGGTTGCCCACAGTGATTCAATCTTGGCCGGATCCAGCGGCACATCGCCAAAGGCAGTTTGCGTTAATTGATGCTGACCATTTTCATCGCGGACAATCTGACCCACCAGACGATCACTACTATCAAGCTGAATCATGTATTTTTGATCGGTGCTGAGCTCACTGACTTTACTAAAATCAATGGTGACTTCATCTGCGAAAGCGGTATCCATAACCAACTGGTTATTTGCGATTTGTTTGATACTACCTTTAAGGATACTACCGTCGTTTAGAACGACCTCGTCGGCAAAACTGGCGGTGCTTAAAGCCCCTGAAATAATTAAAAAAAGCGTGCTCAAGCGGCGCTTGATCATGGTGTCTCCGGTATTGATAGCAGGTGGGTTGTTGGCAACCAAACTAACACAGAAAGGTTTCAAGTCAACTGAACTGGCTCACGAAATGGCGATGAATTTTGTTGGATTTTGCCTGTAAAAAACTAAACTTTAAGCAAGTTTTGTGAATTTTGTGTCAAGTAAAGATTAAGCATGGCAGCGGCAACAGGCCGTAAATTCCGTTAGACTTAACTAAAAATTTCACGACCAGGGATAGGTTATGAGTATCGCCACTGTTTTCAGCCGGGCGCTGACCGGCATTGACGCCCAACAAGTCACCATTGAAGTCCATTTATCTAACGGTTTGCCCAGCTTATCTATTGTCGGTATGCCGGAAACGGCGGTCAAGGAAAGTAAAGATCGGGTGCGTTCGGCGATCATCAATTCGCAGTTTAATTTCCCGCAACAGCGCATCACCATTAATTTAGCACCGGCAGATTTACCCAAAGAGGGCGGCCGCTTTGATTTGCCGATTGCTCTGGGAATTCTCGCGGCATCCAATCAAATCCCACTATCCGCACTCGCCGATATGGAATTTATCGGTGAGTTGAGTTTAACCGGCGAGTTACGGCCGGTACGCGGCGTTTTACCGACCGCACTGGCAACGGCCAATGCCAGACGACAATTATTAGTGCCATTCGACAATGCCGCCGAAGCAGCTTTGACCGAACAGGGTGAGAGTTATGCTGCCAAAAACTTACTGGCAGTTTGCGGCCATTTACATCAACAAACCCCATTATCATTAACGCAGCTACAGCAGAGTCGCCCGCAGCCGGATTATGCCGATTTAAGTGATGTCCGCGGTCAGGCATCAGCTCGCCGGGCGCTGGAAATTGCCGCTGCCGGTAATCACAGCATTCTGTTTGCCGGGCCGCCCGGTACCGGCAAAACTATGCTGGCCAGCCGTCTGCCGGGCATTTTGCCGCCGATGTCTGAGCAGCAAGCGATTGAAGCTGCGACCATACAATCAATTGCCAGCAGTGGTTTTAATGTCGAGACTTGGCGACAACGACCGTTTCGGGCGCCGCATCATACGGCATCGGCGGTGGCTCTAGTGGGTGGTGGCAGTCAGCCGAAACCGGGTGAAATTTCGCTGGCGCATCATGGCGTATTATTTTTGGATACAGTAAACATATTATCTATGCACGTTACTATATTACTTATATAGTATAGACACTTATCGGGTTGTCAGATAGACTGTCATTTGTAGAAACAAAGGGTTAATTTAATGGCGGTTCTTGAAAGCATCAATTATCAACCGATGATGTTCGCACCTGACTCGTCTCATAAAGATTTTAGCTTTGTATCTAACCCGAAACGAAGTTCAAAAAGTTCTTTCCCACAGATATATCTTTCAGATGGTGAACCTTGGCATGAAGCCAATAGATATGCCTTTCATCGCTATGACGACTTACAAAAAGATATTAAGACCGTTAACCGCGAAATGAGTCACCTAGTTCGTTATGCGGACTGGCTAGAAAATGTTGGGTTGCATTGGTTGCATTTTCCAAAGAAAAAAGCCGAACGCTGCTTGTTCAGGTATAGAGGGTTCCTTATAAATCAGAGAGAGGATGGTCTTCTGGCGCCATCTTCGACTTCACAAGCTATGAATGCTGTCATTGCCTTTTATCGGTGGTCTTCTGTATATGGATATACGCAAAATACTTCAAAGCTTTTTGATGATAAAACAGCACTCATAACATTCTTTGACCAAATTGGCTTTAGCCGGACTATGAATGTAACCAGCACTGAGCTCTCTATACCAAACAGGGCAAGAACTGGATCACGATTAGAAGATGGCTTAACACCAATCAGTCAAACTAGTGCAAAAACCTTAATTACCCACTTATCGGGACACCGAAACTACCAGTTGTACTTGATGACAAAGCTAGCACTTCAATCAGGATGTCGTCACGAGACAGTGACAACTCTAAATATTGATGTGCTTAAAAAATCATACCCTGATCATATGTTATCAAACGTCATGAGAGTGAAAGTTGGGCCAAGTACGGGTGTACAAACTAAGATGGATGTATTTGGAGAAGTTTATTTCCCAAAGTCACTAGTGTACGAGTTGATTGATTATTTCAATTCCGCAGAAGCCATATTAAGGCGTTCAAAAGCCTCAAAAGACATGCAAAAATTTGTTTTTCTAACGACTCGTGGTAACAGATATACAAGACAAACGTTTGGGACATTGCAGCACCGAATAAAAGAAGAGCTAATTAGGGCTGGTAACACTGAGTTTGGTCGATATAAGTTTCACCAACTGAGAGCAACATTTGGAACGATGTTGATGCGAGCACTTTTAAAAACCCAAGGCATATCTTCTGTGAATGCCATTGAGTTTGTAAAAGAGGCGATGCTTCACAAAGATGCGAGTACAACCTGGAAGTACATTAAATTTGTTGAGAAAGAACCGATTGAAGAACAATTCTTAGACACCTTATGGTCTATCTTTACAGGCCCTGAAAAAGAGTCTGATGAAATAATCGAAAACCTGTCTAGTGGTAAGGTTTTTGATGGTTATTAAATCACGTGATTTGAGGGTTAAACATAAACGAATTAGTAACCCTAACTCTTCTAAATGGGATTTATCACCAATAGCTTTTGAACGTGGCTCTAAAGCATCATCCAAAGAAATAATTTTAAAAACAAGATATTACCAAGATGATGATAGTGTTATACATCACAAAATGGAGACAGCTAGTCTTTTAAAATATCATGCTGAAACCTTAATTGATTCAGGAAGTTCAGTTACTTCAGTAGGTGGAGCCTTAAATGATATAAAAAGGTTTTTTTCCTATTTTTATGAAAATCAATATGGAATTCATAATGTTGAAAATATTAGGCAAGCCATATTTGATTACAGCGAACATCAATTTGCACGTGCAAGCTTAAGAAAGATTAAACATCAAAGTGCTTATCAATTAATAGGATCTATCTCACATTTTCTGAATGGTGTTTTTGAAGATTTACAATTTGAAATTGGCCAAACACGCTTAAAAAAAGAATCAAAACCCCTTCGAGCATTAAGCCGTGAAGCTGATAAAGTCATTCTCAGTGAAGCCCATCGACTCGCTAAATTCTGCTTTGACATAACACAAAATTTTGATCCATCAATGTTAAGGTCTGGTTATTTGCCTATCATCATCCAAGCGAATAATCAAGAAATAAATTTAACATTAGGTAGGAAAAAATTATTGAAGGTTGATGCAGATTTTAAACAAACAAGCGCTTATTTAGCTTTCAACTTGCGCGTAACCGCAGAAGTATTCATGTTCCTTGGTATGACGGTTCAGAACCAGGCTCCAGCCTATAATTTAAAAAGATCTACATTTGCTTATAAGTCACTTGGTGATACTTACGAGGTGCGAGAATACAAAAATCGTAGGGGCGGTGATGTATTATTTAAAATTCCCAGACCATATAAATTTTACTTCGAAAAGTATTTATCATTCTTAGATGAATATGCCCCTGATTCTGAGTGGCTATTTCCTCATCTAGAAAAATTTAAAGGTTTTAGAAAAAGAACAGACATTGAAACCAGTAAGTTTAAAAGATTCTGTTTACGATACAAAATACCATGGGTGAAACCTAGTGCATTTCGAAAAATTGGTGAGAACATCTTAATGAGACTTGCTAGTGATGAGAAAACTGCTTCAGATTACGCTAACCATGCTGTTTCAACATTTAGGCAGCATTATGAGTTCCCATCACTCCAGAGGGCTATGATCGAAATTGGGCGATTTTGGAATGGTAACGACCCCTTGACGCATGGTAAACCCAAAGTATCTCTATTCAACTCCCCTTGTAATGGGATCCCGCTTTCGATTGATGATGAAAAACATGATCTACCCAAGCCTGATTGCATTACCCCTACTGGTTGTATTGGTTGTAAGCACTATCGTGATGAAGATTCCTTTGAGTATGTCTGGGGACTATATAGCTTCAAGTTCCTGAAAATAATTGAATCGAGCTCACATCACACCAAACAACATAAACCTTCTACTATCGCAATTGAGTGGGTTAATCTCAAAATGTCTTGGTTTGAAAACTCTGAAAATACTCAACATCAAGAATGGGTGGAGGAGGCTGCAATGAAAATAGAAGAAGGTGATTATCACCCAACATGGTCTCGAAAAATAGAAAAATTTAAGGGGTGAATTAGGTGCTTCATCTTGTCGAAAATTTACAATTCAAAGCCGATATTCCATTTGTTACGCAAGATTCACCTTGCTTTAAATCCCTAAGTTATCCCCCTAAAGATGAATTTGTAATGTCGATTAATCATGATGGAGAAGTCGTGTCTAGGTTTGGTGATGACACATGGGACTTTACGCCATTTTTTTCATCGCAAAAGCTCCAATTTAAAGAGTATGATGAATCCAATAAGGCTCTATTCAAGCAGTTAATGTATTACTTAATCTATAGTCATCTATTCCCAGGAAAGTACTCTAGCTTAGGAAGTTGGTATAAATCTTATCAAAATATTTTTAGAGCATGTTCTAAAGCTGAAATAAAAGCAAGTGAACTAAGCAGGTTTCCCATAATAATTGAAGAAATGGCTGAGTCTTATGCGAAACGTTCACCTTCAAATTATTCTAAAAGTATTTGGCATTATGATGTGATTCTGAAAAATCAAGATCAAGTTGGATTTACATTATTGAGTGAGCGAGGTATAGCTATTTATAAAAAAATAGACTCTCGATATGACTATGGACAAACCCCGTACATACCTCACAGTATATGGACGAATTTAATTAAATATCTTGATTCTGTATTGGATGATTTTGAGTTGTACCAAGATAAGCTTGAAAAAGTTTATCACTACATTGCACATACTTCTTTGCTAAATGAAAGTAATGGCATTCCAAGTAGGTATTCAAGTCCCTTTAGCAGGGGGCGTATGCACGGGAAGAAATATTATCCTGGAACGTTTGAAGAATACCTGAATACTACTGATGTAATGGCCTTAATTGAGAAATATTCAGAACGTTCCAAATCAGATAAGTTTAAAACTTACAGGGTTGATCAGTTTGGTGCGATATTAAATAACATCCTTATTAGTTGCTATCTATATATACTCTTTTACTCAATAATGCGAAAAAATGAGGCTTTATCTCTTAGGCTTGACTGTTTAAAAATGGATCATGATGAGCAGACGGGTAACTTTTACATGTTAGTAGGAGAAACTACTAAAACTGAATCCGATAGTGATGCACGCTGGATTGTGCCAAAACGAGTCGTAAGAGCAGTAAGCATTGCAAAAAAGATGGTTGAATGGAAACTTCAATACATACCAAATTCTAGTGAGTTTCCTTACCTTTTTCAAAATATTAACGTATGGCAAGAAGAGCATAGAAATGAAAATCTAAGAGTCATAAAATCCTTTTCCAATGTACTTGAGAAATCTTCTTTCTTCTTTAATCCCAACCAATTCAAAATAACCAAGGATGATTATGATGAGGCTATTGCTCTAACACCTTCATTAGCGAATAGTGGTTGGTTTAAAATAGGTGGGGTTTGGAACTTTTCATATCACCAGTTTAGACGTACTTTAGCTGTATATTTTGCTTTGAATAAAGTCTCTTCATCTTCTACTCAACTTCAAATGAAACATGGCACTCGTGAACAGCAATTTCATTACCAGAATAATGCCGGTCGTCTTCGTATTAATCATTTAGCTGAGCAGGAGGTTGTAAATGAGTATTATGCGGAAATGGCTCGTAATATTGCATCTGTTGTTCATAGTGAAAAGATTCTCCCGCATAAAAATTCGCCTGTTAAAAAAGAGATTGTTTCTTTTGTTGAGCGTGGTGAAATGAAAAAGCTTCTAGAGGCTCAAAAGAATGGTGCTGTGGGATATAGAAAGAATCTACTGGGTGGTTGTATGAAGCAAGGACCTTGCGAATATGGTGGCTTCGATTCAATTGTGCAGTGTGCGGGTGGTAAAAGTGGAAATATGTGTTCAGATCTTATAATTGACGAAGCAAAAGAACAAGAATTTGAAGAAGATAAAGTCCATTATGAAATCCAAATGGAGGAAGTCTCGAGAGACTCACCAAGATATGGAGCTTTTAAGGTAGAGGTGCGTGCTTATGAAAACGTGTTAGCTGCAATTAAAAGGCGACAAGAATGACTAAAGCTGAATCCTCATTCCAAGAAGCCTTTGAGCGTCTCAAAAGCAATACACCGATAAATGTTCCGAAAGGTACAAAAGTCAGTCAAAACAATGTCGCTAAAGAAGCTGGGAAGCACCCTACAGCATTGAAAAAAGATCGCTTTCCTATTCTGGTACTAGAAATACAGGATTATTTGAAGCAGCAAGAAATTGATGGCGACATCATCATTAAGAAGAAGCTGCTGCGTAGAAAGCGGACATTAGAAGAAAAGTTGGCAGACTATAAAAAGCAGCGAGACAAATTAGCTTCGATATGTGAAGCTCAAGCGCAAATGATTGAAGATTTACGGGATGAAAATAGTGACCTTAGGAAGGGTATAAGCCAAGCTACTCCCATCAACAGTTCCTAGTCATAGCAACAATATAATTAATCTTTGATGAAAAATGGGTCGATTAGCGATGTTATCTATGACCCGAAGATTGCGCGATTGGTAAATTAGAGATTTATAAAAACGAAAGAGAGGGAACTCTATGAGAGCAGCAAGAGTAAGGATAAACAACTTTAGAGGCATCAAGCAGGCGACGCTGATACTTCCAAAGCACGGCGTACTCATTGGGGATAACAATACAGGTAAAACGACCGTTCTAGAGGCAATTGACTTAGTTCTCGGCCCTGATCGCCTAAACCGGCAGCCACCCATTGATGAACATGACTTTTTTAGGGGCTTCTATTCCACCGGTTCAGATACGACTACAAACGTCACAGAGACTGTTGGGGATGACGATACACTAGCTACATCTTCTGAAGAAGCTAAAAAAACGTTAGATACGCCAATAATCGAAATAGAGGTTACCGTTGCCGATCTTACCGAAGAGCAAAAAGGAGCATTTGGAGATTATATAGAGTTCTGGGACTGTGAAAATGATGCTTTCTACGATTTACCTGAACCAGATGGAGTTGACCCCGATCACATCACAGAAGCACTTAGGATAACCTTTCAGGGGCACTTTAATGAGGAGGAAGATGACTTCGAGGGGACAACTTACTTTGCTCGAAGTCTAACAGAGAGTGACAGCCCTGCTCGGTTTTCTAGGAAGGATAAACAAATATGTGGTTTCCTGTACCTTCGCTCCCATCGTACGGGTACTCGTGCCTTGAGCCTAGAACGGGGTAGTTTGCTAGATATTATCTTACGCTTGAAAGAAGTTCGCCCAAAAATGTGGGAAACAACGCTCAGCACTCTATCCGAAATCCCTGTGGCAAGCGATCCGGCTCTAGGCATTTCCCCTATACTTGAAAGTATAAACACAGCGCTAAAGAAATATGTACCGAAAGAATGGGGTATTGAGCCCCATCTTAAAGTTTCCAGCCTTACCCGTGAACATTTGCGGAAGGTTATTACTGCATTCATTGCTACAGGTGAAGGGGATCACGCTGCACCATTTTATCGGCAAGGAACTGGCACTACTAATATGCTTGTTTTGGCCATGTTATCTCAAATTGCTGAAGACAAGCAGAATGTCATATTCGCCATGGAAGAGCCAGAAACTGCAATTCCACCCTATGCGCAAAAAAGGATCGTCCACGAAGTTAGAGGCTTGGCCTCTCAATCTCTCTTCACATCCCATTCGCCCTACGTGCTAGAAGAGTTCTCTATTGAGGAGACGATGGTACTGGCACGCGATGCTGATGGCATGCTCACGCGGAAAGCCATCACGCTTCCGGACAATGTAAAGCTGAAGCGATACAGGCAAGAATTTCGAACCCGCTTTTGTGAGGGATTACTTGCCCGCCGAGTTCTTGTGGCAGAAGGAGCCACGGAGGCAACTGCTTTTCCAGTCGTTTGCCGCCGACTCGCGGAACTCAATCCGGACTCCTACTCTTCTCTGGAAGCGCTTGGTGTATGTACCGTCGATGCAGGCAGCGAAACAAATATTCCTGGGACCGCACAGCTCTATCGTGAGCTGGGAAAAGACATCTTCGCTATTTGCGATAAACAGGAGGATGGTAACAAGACCCTAATTCAATCGCAGGTCGAATTACTGCTAATGCATGAAGAGAAAGGCTTTGAAAACATGGTGTTGAAAGGCACAACCGAGGATGCCATGAAACGCTTTGTAAAGCTAATCGACTGGCCACAGCATTTAGCTAAAAAGTACCCCGTCCCTGAGAATCAAGCGGCGGAAGCTTTAGCAGACTACTTTGCAGGATCAAAGGCAAATTGGGGTATCGCGGACTTTCTCGCTCACTGCGATGAGCAAGAAGTTCCTGATTGGCTGAAGGATGCCTGCCGCAAACTAAAACACTACTGCACGCATGATATAGAGGTCTTTCGTATGATCTGGGGCGACACTTCGACTGATGCACTCAATGGAGCAGATGCTGATACTAAGGACGGTGCTGATGGAGTTGACTAAGGGCCAACAAGATGTATTGGGAGCGGACGGGCATCTCCTGGTCACGGGAGGGCCTGGTTCAGGCAAGACCACTATTTCTATCCTCAAGGCGATACGAATCGCCGAACGAGACCTTCGCCGTGGGCAGAAAATTCTGTTCCTCGGCTTCGCACGCGCAACCGTATCCCGGGTAGTCGAAGTAATTAAGTACGAACAGAAGATTCCGCCTGCTCAAAAGCACCTTATAGATGTCGAAACCTATCATTCCTTTTTCTGGCGCATCCTTAAGGCCCACGGCTATCTCATCGGCCTCCCTCGGCGGCTTTCCATCCTAACCCCGCCGGGTGAAGCGATCATGCTCTCAGACGTTCGGTCTGGATTTCCAGCCATAAGGCTTACCAACGCACAAAAGGTGGCGAAACAAGCGTCCGAAGAATCCGAACGTGTTCGCCTGGCAATGGAAGAAGGGCGTGTATGTTTTGATCTCTTCGCCCCCATTGCTGGTGACCTTCTTCACGGAAGTGCTCGCATCCGTCGCCTAATCCTTAGCATGTATCCTGTCATCATCCTTGATGAGTTTCAGGACACTAACGACGCACAGTGGCGCATCGTCAAAGCGCTTGGAGAATTATGCTGTCTCATCGCTCTTGCTGACCCAGAACAGCGTATCTACGATTGGATTGGTGCCGACCCTGCTCGACTGGACCATTTTCAGAAAACCTTCGGACCGACAGAAGTTGATCTCAGCACAGACAATCACCGCAGTACTGGAACAGAGATCGGAATATTCGGCGATGACTTGTTGACTGGAAAATTTCGGCAGCAGACTTATAAGGGTATCGCCTTCGAAGTTTTTGACCCTATCACTAATCGGGCGATGACAAAGCTGGTGGCGACTGTCTACAAGGCGAGAAAGCGTCTCGTGGATGCAGGTCTCGTAAACTGGTCGCTGGTGATTTTGGTTCCCACCAAGAAGATGACACGAGTTGTTTCAGATGCTCTACGTCAGCCACCTGCAGGTATGGCTGAGGTACCCCATTTGGCGGTTATCGAGATGGAAGCCGCTATTCTCGGGGCCGAGATTATTGCTTTTCTAATACAGTCAGTGAATAGTCCAAATATTGCCCAATTCATTGAGCTGATATGTAATTACTATCAGGGAAAAGGCGGCGCCAAGCCTACGCAGGGTGCGCTCAAGGAAGCCGAAAATATTCGCAAGGCCTATGAAGAATTATTGGTTTGTAAGGTTGCAGGAAAGGCTATCCGTAAGAACAGCATCCTTGTGAAAATGATTATTGTTTATGAAGAGGTCTGTTCAGTCGAATTGACAGGTAATCCTGATGAGGATTGGCGAGCGGTTCGTCGGATTCTGGAGAATGGTGCTTGCACGCGCCTGAAAGAAATTTCAGACGAAGTTCGCAATTTACGAATCCTATATCGTGGCACACAGCTTCGACAAGAGCTTTCTCAGGATTGGCGAGAAAACGGAGGCTATCTCAATGCGCTGATGATCATCCGGCAGGCCTTTATCCAGGACTATTTTTCGATGAATGCCAAGCCTGAGTCTGGCGTTATCGTGATGAATATGCACAAAGCTAAGGGAAAACAATTCGATGAGGTGATTATATTTGAGGGATGGCCAATCAAACGCAGAGGTCAGAAGCCTTACAACGCTGATCGAATTGTTCGTTTCAATTCCAAAGACCATATCGACGACCAGTCGCGCCAGAATTTCCGTGTCAGTGTTACCAGAGGCAAGCGCCAAACAACTATATTGACCCCACGAACCGACCCATGTGTTTTATTGCTTTCCAACTAGTAGGTTGCACTTGCCGAGCTATTATAAGTATGGACCCTCCCACGTTAATGTGAGATGAACACTTGATAGAGTGGACTGCCCTGTGCAGAACCTTCATGGAGTACAAAATAATATGAAGGTTTTGAGCAGATGATTGTCGATTCAAATATTCGAAATATAGTTGCGAATTTTAGTAAGCTAAACTTATTTTAAAATGTTCTCATCTGGAGGTTACGGTTGATGTCTCAGGTATGTGACATCATCAGTATTGATGGCGATTATTATTTAGTAGACCAAGATAAATTTATTTTACCGTCCTAATTTAGATGCACAAAACATCGCTATGGATAAAGTCAGTTATTACGATGATTTACTTATGGTAATAGATAGTTCGTGCTGGCGATGATACCTAGCTATCTGGCTAATTTAGGAATAGCAAAATCTTTCTCGAAGATGTTCGCACCAACTATGCTTGAATCTTTAATGTCTCGAGTTTTTCAAGGGTTAAACAAAAATGAGCTCATCCATGCTAATTGGTACAGCGGTAAGCTACTGATTATTGGGTTATACGACCAGAGGGGGCGATTGATAGGCCGGAATCCGCCAGATATTTCTAGATTAGTCCCTACTTCCAATCTTGATAATTAAACTCGATACGAAGGAAAGTACGATGGATAAGGTGATAGTTGTTTTAAAAAATGAGTTAGTTCAGATTACATTATCAGCATTCTTTGGCGTTTTATTTACTGCAAATTCATACACCCCTTCAAGAGGGAGAGTCTTGGTAGCTCAAATCGATCCAGTCAGTTTAATGTGACACAGCCCAACACCGCGTGGGTTACAGATATTACCCATATCCGAACCCATGAAGGCTGGTTGTATCTGACCGTTGTGGTGGATTTACATTCCAGAAAAGTGGTTGGCTGGTCAATGCAGTCTCGGATCACCAAAGAACTGGTATTGGATGCATTGTTAATGGCAGTTTGGCGGCGTAATCCGTCCAACACAGTTATGGTGCATTCAGATCAAGGCAGCCAGTACACAAGTCACGATTTGAGAGCATTTCTTAAAACGCATGGTCTTGAAGGCAGCATGAGCCGACGGGGTAATTGTCATGATAATGCCGTTGCAGAGAGCTTTTTTCAGTTACTCAAGCGGGAGCGGATACGATGTAAATTTATGCAAATCGGGATGAAGCCAGACAAGATGTGTTCGATTACATTGAAATGTTTTACAACACCAAACGGCGGCATGGTTTCAATAATCAGTTGTCACCGGTAGAGTTTGAGAATCGATTTTCGAAGCGGCTGATTAGTGTCTAAAGGATTAGTGGCGATTCAGTATCCGTGAAAACCTTAAACAAGCCGATTAGAGTGTTGAATTGGACTCAAACTTGGAACTGATTCATAATTGAATGTACTAAAGCCTATTGTCATCATAAATTCTAAACCAATGTCAGTCCATTCTTTCGTTAAAGTACTTATTCTGATGATTGTCATGCAATCAGGTATTGTTGCGGCTGACGTTCACAGTGTTGTGCCGGAGGATGCTTCTGAGCAACACCTTGACAATAATGATTTCGATGACAGCCACCAAGACCAGGCTCAACTCGCTGGTGAACAGAATTCACCCTCTTCTGATCCTGCTGAAAGTTGTGTTTTGTGTATGCACTGCCACTGCTCACACTTTATAGCTATAAATACCAGTTCAAGCATCGAAGTTTATCCTAGTCCGGAAAACTTTTATTACCCCTACCAGCTAGCTTCTGTCACTGACTTTTCAGTCAGTATGTACCGCCCTCCTAAATCCTGATCTGCTGACATTTCACGCGGACCCGATCTGAGTCCGTTGTTCACAGATATACAGGATTTTTTTCATGAAAAAGCAATATGATTGCGTGCAGAGTTCACGTAAGCCCGTTGTGCTTGCTTTAGTTTATTCATTGCTTCTAACAGCGATGGCGCCGCTCACCTATGCTGATGCCGGGCAACAAGAAAAGGCATTGGGTCTGAGGGAAGCGATGCAACAAACGCTACAGCAGCATCCTTCGTTGCAAGTTTTTCCTCTAAGGCAGCAGCAACTGGAAGCGCAGAAAAAAACTGCTAATCTCAAACCGGCTTATGTTGCAGGTGCAGAAGTCGAAAATGTGGCCGGTACCGGGGAGCTGAGCGGTATCAAGTCCCTTGAAACGCGAGTGACTTTGTCATCCGTATTAGAGTTGGGCGGTAAACGCCTGTCGCGTGTTGAGTTGGTTGAACAACAAAGTGATGTTGTTCGTGTTGAGCGCAAAGTCAAAGCGCTCGATTTACTGGGGCAGGTGACAAGACGGTTCATCAACGTACTCAATAGCCAGGAGCGAGTAAAACTAGCAGAAATAGGGCTGGAACTTGCACAGACAACATTAGCAGAAGTCGACAGGCGAGTGAGCGCTGCGGTGGCGCCTAAGGCCGACCTGGGCCGTGCTGAAGCTGCGGTTCAACAAGCCGAGTTGACCTTGCTTGCAGAGCAGCGACAGCTTGAAGCCAATCGCATGGCGCTGGCTAACTTGTGGGGTAGCTACCAACCTGCTTTTGACACGGTATCAGGTTCACTCTATTCCTTTAACGAAGCGGTGCCATTTGATGCTTTATTTTCTAAGGCACAACAAAATCCACAGATCGAAATGTTTGCCGCAGAGACACGCATTCGTGATGCGGAAGTTCGGCTGGCGCGCACCCAGCAAGTTGCCGACCTGACCTGGTCAGTTGGCATTCGGCGAGATGAAGGCATAGATGACACAGCGTTGGTTGCGGGTATCTCCATGCCTTTGTTCAGCCGAGAGCGGGCCCAGGGCAGGATTGAAGAAGCATTAGCCGCGAGAAATGAGGTGACCTATCGCCGACAGGACTTGTTGTTACAGCTTCACACTCAACTGTATCGCGCCTACTCAGGCCGTAGCCAAGCAATCATCAGTATTCAGAAGCTACAGGAACAAATCATCCCGAAACTGAATACAAGTTTGGAGCAGACCCGCGAGGGTTATCAGCGTGGACTCTATAGTTATCTGGATTTACTTACTGTCAGACAGGATTTGCTCAACGCCAGACGAGCTGTTATCGAGGCTGCCACAGCAGCGCTCACATACGAAGCTGAGATTGAGCAATTGACAGCAGAGCCTCTGGCTGAAACGGAGTAACCAAAATGAACCACATTAAAAATATGTTTGAAAAACAATTTATCTTTTCTTCCTTTAGTAGCGGCATATTAATCTTGCTTGCGCTGTTACTAGTACCTGCATTACCGGTAATGGCTCAAAATGAGCATGAACATGGTGATGAAAAAACTGAGCAGCACAGTGCTGAAGAAACGCATCAGCACGATGCAGATCCTGAGGCTTCTAATCATAAAGAAGAAGACCCACACAGTACCGATCGACATCAGCATGAAGAACAAGAGAATAAGGCTACTGAAGCGCATGCTGAACATGCTTCACCTGAGACAGGTAATGAGGGTGAGCACGGACAAGGGCATGAAGGTGAGGATGAAAAACATGTCGAAATTAGTGATGACATGGCCCGTCAACAAGGTCTTTCGACCGCGAAAGCCCTTGCTGGAGAGGTGTCACTGACAACTAAGCTTTATGGCAGGCTTGCGCTTTCACCCGATAAAGTGAGTCATGTTAGAGCCCGTTTCCCGGGCAGTATTACCCGCGTTAATGTGAACTTTGGCGATGAGGTCAAAAAAGGGCAATTATTGGCCAGTGTGGAGTCCAATAACAGTTTGCAAAGTTACAATTTGCTTGCCCCAATCTCTGGCACCATTACAGCAAAAGAGGCCAGCACAGGCGAAGTCGCAGCTGAACAAGTTCTGTTCACCATCACCAATACGAGTTCACTCTGGGCTGAGCTTAAAGTTTTCCCTGAACAGGCCTCTGCAGTGAAAGCTGGCCAGAAAGTTCACATGATGAACGGTGAACGAGAGTTTGTGTCCACCATCAAGCAATTGCTGCCAAGTGAACAGGCTAAACCCTACCGAATCGCCCGTGTCCCAATTGAAAACACAGAAGCTGCACTGTTTCCGGGTTTATTGGTTGAGGCTCAGGTCATTATCCAGCAAGAAACCGTGGACATCAGAATCCCCAACAGTGCCATTCAACGTTATGAAGGCTCACAAGTTGCTTTTCTCAAAACGGATGGAAAATATCAGGTCAAACCCCTGCAGTTGGGTATTTCGGATGGCAGATTCAGTGAAGTTATTTCCGGACTCCGGCAAGGCGACGAAATCGTCGTAGAAAACAGCTATCTCATCAAAGCTGATCTGGAAAAAGAAGGCGCGGCACACGCCCATTAATACGGAGTCCAACATGATAAATAACATTCTATCGCTCTCAATAGAGAGACGGGGCCTGATGTTGTCCCTGATATTAATCATTATCGGTCTGGGGGTATGGAGTTACCAGAAACTACCGATTGATGCGGTACCTGACATCACCAATGTACAAGTACAAATCAATACCAATGCACCCGGTTATTCGCCACTGGAGGCAGAACAGCGCATCACTTACCCGGTCGAAAGAGCAATTGCGGGCCTGCCAAATCTTGATTACACCCGCTCAATATCGCGTTATGGACTATCTCAAGTCACCGTGATATTCGAGGAAGGAACGGATCTCTATTTCGCTCGTAATCTTATCAATAATCGTCTCGCGGTCATCAAAGGCTCACTACCAGAAGGGTTAGAACCTGAAATGGGTCCTATTGCGACGGGGCTGGGCGAGATTCTGATGTACACGGTAACAGCCGAGCCAGGTGCCAAGCAGGATGATGGTTCACCTTATGACGCCACCGAGTTGCGGGTCATACAGGACTGGGTAATTAAGCCACGTCTTGAGCGTGTTAAAGGTATCACTGAAGTCAATACCAATGGTGGCTTTGACAAGCAATACCATGTTCAGCCAGACCCTGCGAAGCTACTGAACTTTGGTGTCAGCCTAAGTGAATTGAAACAGGCATTGATGCAAAACAATGATAACCGGGGGGCCGGTTATATTGAGCGGTTCGGCGAACAAATTCTGGTTCGATCACCTGGACAACTCAAGACTATCGACGATATTCGCCATGTGGTGTTGAAAAATATCAATGATCGCCCGGTATTAGTCAAAGATGTCGCCGAGGTCGTCATCGGCAAACCGCTTCGTAGCGGCGCGGGTACGCGTGATGGTAAAGAAACCGTTGTAGGCACGGTGATGATGCTGGTCGGGGAAAACTCACGCGAGGTTTCTGAAAGGGTCGCAAAGGAACTTGAGTCGATACAGACTACATTACCCGAAGGCGTCGTAGCTGAGGCGGTCTATAACCGCACAACACTGGTCGACAAGGCAATAAAGACCGTGCAGAAAAACCTACTGGAAGGTGCTTTGCTAGTCATTGTTGTGTTGTTTTTATTGTTGGGTAATATTCGGGCCGCATTGATTACTGCGGCAGTCATACCGCTGGCAATGATGGCAACAATTACCGGTATGGTCCAGGCGGGCATCTCTGCCAACTTGATGAGCCTGGGGGCGCTTGACTTTGGTTTGATTGTCGATGGCGCTGTGATTATTGTTGAAAATGCGATCCGCAGACTCTCTATAGCGCAAAGGCATGCAGGGGGGGTATTAGCTCTAAAAGAGCGTTTACAGGTTGTTTATGAAGCGACTGATGAAGTCATTCGGCCCAGTCTGTTTGGGGTAACGATCATTACCGTCGTGTACATCCCCCTGTTTTCACTCACAGGTGTTGAGGGGAAAATGTTTGAACCGATGGCAGCGACAGTCATTATTGCTCTGGTTTCTGCCATGATCTTCACGCTCACCATCGTGCCAGCCGCAGTAGCGACGTTTATGGGGGGCAGGGTAAAAGAAAAGGAAAGCCTCATTATCAGCGGCGCAAAATGGCTTTACCGTCCTGTTTTGCTGCTCAGTTTGAAATTGCGCTGGGTCGTTCTTCTCGTTGCGGCTATTTTGGTTGCGGTATCAATCAATATGGCTAGCAAAATGGGTTCTGAGTTTATCCCGCAACTCAATGAGGGGGATATAGCACTCCATGCGCTACGCAGTATAGGCACCAGTCTTGAGCAGTCGATCAAGATGCAGGAACTGCTCGAACAACGGTTAAAAGAATTTCCTCAGATCGATAAAGTCTTTGGTAAATTGGGGACGCCGGAAGTCGCCACGGATCCTATGCCGCCTAATGTGGCCGACACTTTCTTAATCCTTAAACCAAGAAGTGAGTGGCCTGAACCGGAATTACCTAAAAGCGAACTCTTAGCTCAAATTGAAGCTGCGGTTAAACAATTACCAGGCAATAATTATGAGTTTACCCAACCCATCGAAATGCGGTTTAACGAGCTGATTTCAGGGGTTCGTGCTGATTTGGGCATTAAGGTATACGGTGACGATTTAGACTTGATTAAGCAAAGTGCAGAAGCGGTTCTCGCCGTCGTACAGCAGATCCCGGGTAACGCGGATGCACGTCTTGAGCAGGTTGATGATATGCCCATGCTGACCGTCGAGCCTAAGCGGATGGCAATGTCACGATATGGTCTTAATGTTGATGATCTGCAGGATATGGTTTCCACAGCGGTAGGCGGTGGCATGGCCGGTCTTATTTATGATGGCGATCGACGCTTCAGTCTTGTGGTTCGTCTACCAGAAAAAATCAGGGAAGATATTGAGGCACTGTCAGTGCTTCCAGTCAGCCTGCCGGATGGTAATTATGTCCCACTCTCTGAAGTAGCCAAAGTCGAATTGACTCAGGCGCCCAGTCAGATTTCCAGGGAAAATGCCAAACGACGAGTGGTTGTGACCAGTAATGTCAGAGGACGCGATCTTGGCTCATTCGTTGAGGAAGCCCAGCAACGTATTGCAGCCCAAGTTGAGCTGCCCGCTGGTTACTGGGTTGAATATGGTGGCACCTATGAACAGCTGCAGTCAGCCAGTCAAAGACTATCCATCGTCGTACCCGTAACACTTCTGATTATTATGGGCTTACTGGTAACTGTGTTGGGCTCGTTCCGGGATGCAGCCATTATTTTTACCGGTGTGCCACTGGCGTTAACGGGGGGGGTGATGGCGCTTCTGCTCAGAGATATGCCGTTGTCTATTTCAGCCGGTGTTGGGTTTATCGCCTTGTCCGGGATTGCGGTGCTTAACGGTCTCGTCATGCTGGCTTTTATTCGTGACTATTGGCATAGGCATGGCGACTTGCAAACAGCTATCGTCGAGGGCGCAATGACAAGATTGCGTCCGGTATTGATGACGGCTTTGGTCGCGAGCTTAGGGTTTGTGCCTATGGCGCTTAATACCGGTACTGGCGCTGAAGTGCAAAGACCACTGGCGACAGTCGTTATTGGCGGCATTATTTCGTCAACGCTGTTAACGCTCTTGGTGCTTCCTTCGCTCTACAGGATAGTTCATGGCCGTAAGAAAGCCTGATGAAAAAATGGCGGCCTGATGGTCGCCATTTTTTAAGGGGACTGAGGTTCAATAGAGGCAATATTATGCATTCACATCATCATAGAGATACATCCAGTGATAGCCGAATTACCACTGCTTTTTTTCTCAATGTTAGTTTTACCATTATTGAGTTCATCGGTGCTTGGTTGACAAACAGTACGGCAATATTGGCTGACGCCGTTCATGATTTGGGCGACAGTCTTTCTATCGGGACTGCATGGTTATTAAATCGGGCGGCCGTCAAAAAGAATGCGGACAATGTGTTTACCTATGGGTATCGACGATTGTCTTTATTTGGTGCACTTATCAATAGTCTGGTCCTGATTGCCGGGTCGGCATGGGTGCTGACCGAAGCACTTCCACGTTTAGCTGATCCTGTGATGCCCAAAGCTGAGGGTATGTTGGCATTGGCAGTATTAGGTGTTGCGGTTAATGGATTTGCCGCATACAAACTCAGTAAGGGAAAATCGCTAAATGAGCGCGTTTTAAACTGGCATCTCTTAGAGGATGTGTTGGGTTGGGTGGCTATTTTAATAATAGCAATCATCCTTCAGTTTGCCGAATGGCCAATTCTGGATCCTTTACTCTCTATTGGTTTTACGCTTTTCATTTTATTTAATGTCGTTCGTAATTTATGGATCACGGGCAAGTTATTTTTCCAGGCGGTGCCTGACAAAGCACTTCATGACGAGATAAAACAAGCCTTAACGAGCATTGAGGGTATTAGAGAGATACATCATTTACATCTTTGGTCACTTGATGGGGAACATCATGTACTCACTGCACATTTGACGCTTGATAATGATAATTTCTCTGCAAACTATTATCTGGCGATGAAGCAAACTGTCGCGGACATCCTCTCTCAATATGATCTTGCCCACACTACCATTGAGCTTGAGCTTCTCCAGGAGGGCTGCAGAGATTTCAACGACCATGGAGCTATGTCTCAATAATGTGCTTAATCAAAAAAACTATAGACCCTACTCATGAACAACCTAAAAAACTGACTGGCTTCAAGCGTATTATCTGGGCGTCATTTTATTCATACAAAGGACTGATTTCTGCGCTTTGCCATGAGACGGCCTTCCGGCAAGAATTTATTGCCTTTGTCTTGCTAACACCGCTTGTGTTCTGGATAGACTTCATTGCTTTTGAACGTTTCATACTGATTGTCAGCATGGTTGCCGTGATGGTTGTTGAGCTAATCAACTCAGCGATTGAGTCCACTTTGGACAGAGTCAGTACGGAGCTTCACCCCTTAGCTGGGCGTGCCAAGGATTATGGTTCACTCGCAGTTATGCTTACCCTCTTTATCTCAATAGCGGCTTGGACACTATTTTTGTGGCCCAAGATCAGCTGACATCGGATTGAAAAAAATGTTAAGAAAAAGTTTTTCATTACTCGGACCATACGGAATTCTAGTACGGGTTTTATTAGTCGGACTATTGATTCTTTCATTGTCTCGGCTTGGTTTGGCTGTATGGCAATGGGAGCGAGTAATCGCTGCGGTAGATTTACCCCAATTTTTTATTCAAGGGCTTAGGGCTGATTTCATTATCATGGGTATGCTAATTGCCCCACTGGCTTTGCTGATGCCGCTACTAGCGAATAAGTTCTCATGGCCACTCTGGAAAAAATTGGTCTGGTTTTGGAGTGTGGCGATTATTGTTCTGATTGTATTTATGGAGGCTGCGACGCCTGCATTTATCATGCAATACGATTTACGGCCGAACAGACTATTTGTTGAATACCTAAAGTATCCGAAAGAGGTTTTCTCAACCTTATGGGAAGGTTTTCGTTTACCGTTGGTGCTGGGTGTGTCATTGACCATTTTGGCCGGCTGGCTTATTAGCAAGGTTTTGCAGAAATGGTTGTCGCAGTATCGGCTTGACTGGCCGGTATGGAAGCTTTGGTTAACCTGGCCAATTCTGGTATTACTTCTGGTGGTGATGATTCGTTCAACGCTGGCACACCGACCTGCAAATCCAGCGATTTTTGCAATCACCTCCGATGCCATGGTGAACAGTCTTATCATCAACTCCAGTTGGTCAGTTTATTTCGCAATCTACAATATGCAGCATGAGGCGGAAGCGGGCGAAGTTTATGGGACGCTGACTGATGATGAAATCATGGCAGAAATG
>FYBJ01002192.1_pt1 | contig 97965 bp, 93 predicted proteins | sample 1134611 | NCBI WGS metagenome assembly FYBJ01 (sample SAMEA104116008, study PRJEB20421) | marine metagenome | isolation source: marine
TCGCCGAAGTCTGCAATCTCTACTCGCCTCAAGAGTGCTGGAACTACTTTAAGGCTGCCGGATATGTCTCAGGTTAAAGGCGGAATGCTTTGGGCTTCTGGCGCCAGACCATGGCGACCAATCTCGACGGCGCGTTTCTCACCATCCGCGAAAGCCTCGCCTCGATGCGTCAGACCGACTGGGGCCGCGTCATCGCGGTCTCGTCCGTTGCGGGCCTCAAGGGTCTCAGGGGGGCCTCGGCCTATACCGCGTCCAAACACGGCATGATCGGCCTCATCCGCGCGCTGTCCGAGGATTACCTGGGCACGCCCTACACCTTCAACGCCCTCTGCCCGGCCTATGTCGACACCCAGATCGTCACCCGCAACACGGCCGCCATCAGCGAACGCGCCGGTGTCAGCACCGACGAGGCCCGCGCCATGATGGTCAGCGCCAACAAGCACGGCCGCCTCATCGCGCCCTCCGAAGTCGCCGCCGCGGCGCTCTGGCTCTGTGCACCGGGCTCCGAGAGCGTCAATGGTCAGGCCATCGAGATCGCGGGCGGGCATTTCTGACATGACCCGCGGCGAGTTCAACGCCTTCTGCGCATCGCTGCCGCAGACCACCCATGTCGTGCAATGGGGCAATGCGGATGTCTGGAAGGTGGGCGGCAAGGTCTTTGCGGTGGGCGGCTGGGCCGACGGCGCCGATGCCTTCACGTTCAAGGCGGGCGACATCGCCTGGGAAGTCCTCCGCGATCAGCCGGGCATCCGCCCCGCGCCCTATCTGGCCTCGCGCGGCATGAAATGGCTTCAGCACTACGCCAAGCCGGGATTGCCCGACGACGCGCTCAAGGACCACCTCAGGCAGTCCTATGACATGGTGGTCGCCAAGCTCACCCGGAAGTTGCGCGCCGAACTCGGACTGGTCTGATTTCGCGAAAATCGGGCGAAAGTACGGCCAAACTCTCTCAAATCCTCCTCACCGGCCCCGAAATGACCCCATTTTTCCCGGGACGCGCCCGGATTGCGCCCGCATCCCGCCCTCAACGATCTGTATCAATTCCGGAAACAATGACTTCGAGGCACGGCACACCGTGTCCGCAAGAGGAAAGAACCGGCGCGGATCCCGCGTCACACTGGAGCAGAGCAGATGCCGACAATGAATACAGGGCTCGGGGGGCCCGCAGGATACGGCGAAAACGTCTATTCCACGTCGCCCAAGGCGGCGGGCGGGGTCGATGACGGCTCGGTGGCGATCGACGTCACTTCGGTGTTCGGTGCAGGCGGTCTGAACTTCTTCGGCACCAACTACACCACGATCTACCTCAACTCGAACGGCACGATCTCCTTCGGCACCCCCTTCACCGACTTCAACTCGACGAACCTTGCGGCCGAAACGACGCCGATGCTGGCGCCGTTCTTTGCCGATGTGAATGTCAACTCGGGCGGCGAGATCTACTGGGACATTGACCCGGGCGCCGGCACGATCACCATGACCTGGGACAGCGTGGCCCCCTATTCGGGCGCGGGCACCAACTCGTTCCAGGTGGTGCTGACCGATCTGGGCGGCGGCGATTTCTCGGTTGAATACATCTACGAGGACATCCAGTGGTCCGGCAGCGCGGGCGGCGACCAGGCGGATGTGGGCTTCACCGACGGCGGGTCGAACGACGTCATTCTGGACGGGTCGGCCAACGCGACCGAACTTCTGAACTACGAGACCAACGATTTCGGCAATGGCGACCCGGTGGGCACCTACACGATGGATTTCGTGAATGGCGCGCCCCAGGTGCCCGACCTGCTGGTCGAAGGGTCCACCGGCGCGGACACCATTGACGCCAGCTATTCCGCCGACCCGGATGGCGACGTGATCGACGGCGGCGACGGCACGGGCACGGGCGGCAATGCCGACGAAGTCTATGCCATGGACGGCAATGACAGCGTCGCCTCGGGCCTGGCCAACGACACCGTTTATGGCGGCGGCGGCGGCGACACGCTCCAGGGCGGCGACGGCGACGACGCGCTCTATGGCGACAACAACGCCACCGCATCGGCGGAATCGCTGAACTGGGACGCCGAAGGCCCCGACAACACCAGTCTCGAAGCCGGCTTCACCCAGAACACCGGCGATATGGACGTGACGGTATCCTTCGAGGATTTCGGCGTCGCCGCCCCCGTCCTGCGGGTCGAGACGGGCGATACCACCTATGTCGAGGCCGGCGAGCCCTTCAACGCCAACTCCTCGGCCTACCTGTTCGGCAACAATGGCGCGAATTCGACCACGACCATCGACTTTGCCGGCACCGACCAGTCAGGGTTCGGCGACGAGGTCCAGGACGTACAGTTCCGCATCAACGACATCGATTTCGGCGCGGGCAACCACACCGACATCGTGACGGTCAATGCCTTTGATGCCAATGGCAACCCGGTCACGGTCACCATCACCCCCGAAGGCGGCGACACCGTGTCCGGCAACACGATCACCGCGAACAATGTGGGCGAGAACCCCGGCGACGCGGGCGGCTCGGCCCTGATCGAGATCGCGGGACCGGTTTCGCAGATAGAAATCCTCTATTCCAACGGCCAGTCGGGCACCCAGGCCGTCTGGGTCAGCGACATCCATTTCACCACGATAGCGCCCACCGATGGCGGCAATGACAGCATCGACGGCGGCGCGGGCGACGACACGCTGGACGGAGAAGAGGGCAATGACACGCTGATCGGCGGCACCGGCGACGATGTGCTCACCGGTGGCGCGGGCAATGACGAGATGTATCTCGCCGAAGGCGACGTGGCCACAGGCGGCGACGGCGACGACCTCTTCGTGATCACCGACCTGGGCGAAGCGGGCGGCGGCGACACGATCACCATCACCGGTGGCGAGGGCGGCGAGACGAACGGCGACACGCTGCAACTGAATTCCGATGTCAGCTATGCCGACATCACCTTCACCAATACCGACGACAATGCAGGCGGGCTCTCGGGCAATTTCACCATGGCCGACGGCACCGTGGTGACGTTCAACGAGATCGAGAACATCATCTGCTTCACCCCCGGCACGCTGATCCTGACCGATCGCGGCGAGCGCCCCATCGAAACCCTCAGGCCGGGCGATGGCATCGTGACCCGCGATCATGGCGTGCAGCCTCTGCGCTGGCTTGGTGCCAGCACGGTGGACGGCACAGGCGATTTCGCCCCGATCCGCATCGCGGCCCATGTGATGGCCGGCGCGCGCCGCCCGCTTCTGGTCTCGCCCCAGCACCGCATCCTCTTCGAAGGCTATCAGGCCGAACTGCTCTTTGGCACGGACGAGGTTTTCGCCTCGGCAAAACATCTGGTGGACGGCTGCGACGTGACACAGGCCCCCTGCGCCGCCGTCACCTATCTGCACCTGATGCTGGACCGCCACGAGGTGATCTATGCCGAAGGTGCCGCCACCGAGAGCTTCCACGCAGGGGCCACGGGCATGGCCGCCGTCACGGATGCGGCGCGCGAAGAGATGTTCGCGCTGTTCCCCGAATTGCGCAGCGATCCCGGCGCCCATGGCCCCACGGCCCGCACCTGTCTCAAGCGTCACGAGGCGCGCCTCCTGATGCCCGGTCAGCCGATACTCATGGCCGCCTGAGCCGCGCATGTTCGCCGGCAATGGCCGCGCCGGTCCGCCCCGCTCCGGCCCGGCATGGCCTGACGGCCCATGAGGCGAGGCTCCTGATATTGCTCTGAAAAACGGCGTCTGGCCCGCTTGGCACGCTGGGGTTTTGCGCGAAATCCGGTCCGGCAAATGCGCGCCTTGCGGTCTGGTCCCCGCGCGCAAAACCGGAGGGGCTCAGCCGTTCTGCCAGATCACGTCAGGCACTGCGCCGCGTCGTCTGCGACCTTGAGGCCCATATGCGGGCGGCATCGCCAAAAGCACCGAACAGCGCCCGCGAGACCGGGTCGTTCGCGGCATTCCATTCGGGATGCCACTGCACCCCCAGGGCAAAGCCCGGCGCGCCGTCGATATAGATCGCCTCGGGCGTGTCATCGGGCGCGTGCCCGTCGATCACCACCCGCGCGCCCGGTTCCACGATGCCCTGCCCGTGCAGGGTGTTGGTCATGACCTGCGTCGCGCCCATCAGCCGGTGGAACACGCCGCCGTCGCGGAACCTGACCACGTGGCGCGGCGCAAACTGTTCTTCCAGCGTGCCATCGGGTGGCATCCGGTGATTGTCGCGCCCCGGCAGGTCGCGGATTTCGGGATGCAAAGTGCCGCCCATCGCCACGTTCATCTCCTGGAACCCCCGGCAGATGCCCAGCACCGGCTGGCCGCGCGCCACGCAGCCCCGAACCAGGTCCAGCGCCACCGCGTCGCGCGCCCTGTCAAAGGCCCCATGCGCCGCGGTCTCGGCCTCGCCATATTCCTCGGGATGCACATTGGGCCGCCCGCCGGTCAGCACAAAGCCATCACAGGTCGCCATCAACTCGGCCACGCTCACGAATGCGGGGTCCGCAGGGATCACGACCGGCAGGCATTCCGCGACCTGCGCCACCGCCGCACAATTGACCCGGCCCGAGGCATGAACCTCGTAACGGTCATCCTGCGTGTACTGGTTGCCGATGATACCGATGACGGGACGGGGCATGAACCTGCGCACTCCTTCGACTGGATTTACACTGTGATACTACGTGCAAAACCTCAAGAAAACTCTACGCCCGACCGTGTGGCCTGTGCATTTTCGCACGTGACCGGCGGTCGCTGTCCTTCCGGCGCATTCCGGATCGGGCTCACCCGCTGGCATGTCGCCCTCCGGGCCCCATTGCAGTCCCCGCGCGGCGGCCATAACGTCTGGCCAGCCGTCAATGACTGCGCCGAAAGGGACCTCGATGAAAGACGCCGCACCCCAGCCGATCCACCTGGCCGACTACGCGCCCTACAGCCACGTGGTCGAAAGCGTGCACCTGACCTTCTGCCTGCACCCCACCGCGACGCGCGTGCTCAGCCGCATCCGCTTTGCCCCCGATCCGGACGCACCCAGGCAGCCTTTTTTCCTGCACGGGGAGGCGCTCACGCTCATCTCGGCCAGCATCGACGGCACGCCCGTGACCCCGTCACCCGCACCCGACGGCATCACCGTCGATGTGCCCGACGGACCCTTCACATGGGAGGCCGAGGTCGAGATCAATCCAGAGGCAAATACCTCGCTCGACGGGCTTTATCTGTCGTCAGGCATGTTCTGCACCCAGTGCGAGGCGCAGGGCTTTCGCAAGATCACCTACTATCCCGACCGCCCCGACGTGATGTCCGTCTTTACCGTGCGGATCGAAAGCGATCTGCCGGTGCTCCTGTCCAACGGCAACCCCGGCGCGGCGGGACCGGGCTTTGCAGAATGGCACGACCCCTGGCCCAAACCGGCCTATCTTTTTGCGCTGGTGGCCGGGCGGCTGGTCAACCACCCCGACCGGTTCACCACCATGTCCGGCCGCGACGTGGCGCTGAACATCTGGGTCCGCCCGGGCGACGAGGACAAATGCGCCTTCGGGATGCAGGCGCTCAAGGACAGCATGGCCTGGGATGAACGGGTCTATGGCCGCGAATACGATCTCGACATCTTCAACATCGTGGCGGTGGACGATTTCAACATGGGCGCGATGGAGAACAAGGGGCTGAATATCTTCAACTCCTCCTGCGTGCTGGCCTCGCCCGAGACCTCCACGGACGCCAATTTCGAGCGCATCGAGGCGATCATCGCGCATGAGTATTTCCACAACTGGACCGGCAACCGCATCACCTGCCGCGACTGGTTCCAGCTGTGCCTCAAGGAGGGGCTGACGGTGTTCCGCGACGCGCAATTCACCTCGGATGTCCGATCGGCGCCGGTCAAACGCATCGAGGACGTGATTGCCCTGCGCGGACGGCAATTCCGCGAGGACAACGGCCCGCTGGCGCATCCGGTGCGGCCCTCCAGCTTTGTCGAGATCAACAATTTCTACACCGCCACCGTCTATGAGAAAGGCGCCGAGCTGATCGGAATGCTCAAGACGCTGGTGGGCGATGACGCCTATCATGCCGCCCTCGACCTCTATTTCGAGCGCCACGATGGCCAGGCCTGCACGATCGAGGACTGGCTCAGGGTTTTCGAGGACAGCACGGGCCGCGACCTGAGCCAGTTCAAACGCTGGTACGAGGACGCCGGAACGCCGCGCCTGCACGTCTCAGACAGCTTCAAGAACGGCACATACACACTTCATTTCAAACAGGAAACGCCTCCAACGCCCGGGCAGGACAAAAAGCCCCCGCGGGTGATCCCCATTGCCGTGGGGCTGCTGGGGCCGAATGGCGACGAGGTGCAGGCGACCACCATTCTGGAAATGACCGAAGCCGGGCAAAGCTTCACCTTCGACGGCCTCGCCGCGCGCCCTGTCCCGTCGATCCTGCGCGGTTTCTCCGCGCCGGTGATCCTGCAGCGCGAGACCACCAATGCCGAGCGCGCCTTCCTTCTGGCCCATGACACCGACCCGTTCAACAAATGGGAGGCAGGCCGCGACCTGGCGCGGGACGGGCTGATCTCGATGATCACCGATGGCGCGGCCCCCGATGACCTCTATATCGAGGCCGCGACCGCCATGGCCCGCGACGACAGCCTCGACCCGGCCTTCCGCGCGCTGGCCCTCGGCCTTCCCAGCCAGGAGGACCTCGCCCAGGCCCTGTTCGAGGCCGGACACACCCCCGATCCGCAGGCGATCTGGGAGGCGCTGGAAACCCTCAAACAGGCCCGCGCGCAGGCCATGCAGGACGTGGCCACCCGGCTTTATGCCCAGTTCCAGGTCTCCGGGCCCTACTCGCCCGACGCCGCCCAGTCCGGCGCGCGGTCGCTGGCCAATGCGGCCCTCGGCATCCTCACCCGGCTCGACGGCGGCGCGGCGGCGCAACGGCAATTCGCGGGCGCAGACAACATGACCCAACAGCTTGCCGCGCTGTCCTGCCTCATCCGGTCGGGCAAGGGCGATGCGGCGGTCACGGCCTTCCATGATCAATGGCAACATGACCGGCTGGTCATGGACAAATGGTTCGGGCTCCAGATCGCGAACGCCCCGCCAGACGCGGCCGCGGCCGTGGCCGAAACCCTCACCCGGCACCCCGATTTCACGCCGAGGAACCCCAACCGGTTCCGCGCCACGCTGGGATCATTGGCGATGAACCCGGCAGGCTTCCACCATGCCTCGGGGGCCGGCTACCGCCTGCTGGCCGACTGGCTGATCACGCTCGATCCGATCAATCCCCAGACCACCGCGCGCATGTGCACGGCCTTCGAGACCTGGAAACGCTACGGGTCCGGCCGTCAGGCGCTGATCCGGGCTCAGCTCGAACGTATCCTCGCCCTGCCCGGCCTCAGCCGCGATACAACCGAAATGGTGACCCGCATTCTTGACGGCTGACCCGCAGGTCGCAGATGTGTCCGGGGGTCCGGTCCGACGGCCGGGGCCATACCCGCAGCCTTTGAAACCGGACCGGCCTCACTCCGCGCTCATCGCCAGCCTGACGGGCCGCGCAACGGGTCGCTTGGGGCCCAGAGCCGCCGGACGGACACGCGGCCGGGTATCGCCCAGTCCCACGCAATAAGGCTGCTTGCGAACCCAGGTCCGCATGTCCTCGCGCTTCTTGCGGCTGTAGAACGGTCCCCAGTCGGCGGCCACACCGCGCATACCCTTCGACACGACCCCGTCGCGCGGCACCGTGACGGCCATGATCCGGATCGCACAGCTCAGATTTGCAACACCGTCCTTCAACGCCTCTCCGCTGCGGGCGCGGCAGCCATAGCCCCGCGCCGTCGAGGGCAGGATCTGGGTCAGCCCGTACCACTTGCCCCCGCCTCCCACGGCGCGCGGGCGATAGGTGCTCTCGTGCTTGACCAAGGTCGAGATCAGCCCGACCCAGAAGGCCCGCCGGCCAGCCTCGGAAGCCTGCGGATACGCCGGGCACCAATTGTCGATGTCGCGCGGCACCGTCGCCACCAGAGGCGCACCATGGGTCCTGAGCGCCGACATGGCGGCGCGCGTCCAGCGATCCGCCTCCGGGCGGTGCCTCCAGCGCATCTCGGGCGCAGGCGCGGGCCGCTCCACAGGGCGCACCTTGGGCACCGGCTCGACCAGAATCACCGGTGCGACCTCTCCCAGGACGGCCATGGGCGGCAGGAAAAACGCAAGAAAACAACAGATAACGCGCAGCATCCGGGCATGATTCCCGCTTTTTCGGCGATTGGCAATGCCCTGCGGTGCCCGCGCCGGTCGCGGCTTCTCCTTCGAGGCGACATTTTTTGGCCCGATTGACCGTTCAGAAAGCACCCGTAGAGTTGCCAGCCGAGACCCGTCATGCCCGTGATCCGCCTCTTTCCCGACGCCCTGAAGTCGCCGCTCATTGCGCGTCTTTCAAGACGTGGCAGACCCGCGAGCCACGGCCGCCGGACCCTCAGCGAGGCCGAGATCGACCACCTTGCGGGCCGCATCCTGCTGCCGTCGCTGCCGGTGACCGACGAAGAACTGGCCCGGGCCGAGTTCCAGGATCGCGGCCAGCGCCTGGCCCGCCAGGAGCGCTGGAACGACCTCAGCGAAGCCATCCACCACGCCGACAGTGTGCGCCTGGCCACACGGGGCGGCGAACCTGCCGCCTGGCTCATGGCCTTCGGTGCCCGCGGCGATGCGGTCGCAGTGGCCGAGGATGCGCTCTTTGACGGGGTGCGCCCCGCGCCGGATGGGCTCATGGCGCTCGAAGAGGTGCTCAGCGATCATCCCGGCGACTATCCCACGGCGCTTTGCGTGGCGCTTGCGCATGTGGACATCGCCGAAGCCTGGCGTGCAGCCCCCCGCGCCCGGGGGCTCGGCGATGCCGGGGAACGTCGCGAAGAGGCCCATCACCACTATGGCCGCGCCGCCGACATCCTGGCGCCGCATTGCGGGCTCATGCTTGGCGCGCCCTCGCTCGCGGCCGCGCAATGCGCGCTGCTGGCAGCCCATGCCCGGTCCCCCCGGCAGGTGGCGGATGACTATGAACGCCTGATCACCCTCGATCCGCGCAGCCCGCGCCACATGCGCGCACTCGGCCGCACGCTGCTGCCCGAAACCGGCGAACCGTTCGATCAGCTCGAACTCGAGGCCCGCCGCACCGCCTCGGCCACCCAGGCGATCTGGGGGGCGGGCGCCTATACATGGGTGTTTCTCGACGCTCTGGTGCTGGATGCACAGGCCATGGGCGCGGTCGATGCGGGCTTTTTCACCGACGGGCTGCATGATATTCTGGTCCGGCACCCGGATCAGCACTACGCCAACCTGCTGGCCGCCTATTGCGCCATGGCCCTGCGCCACCATTCCGAGGCCGGGCCCGCGCCGCGCCAGAAGATCGCCGCCGGACTGGAATGGGTGCTCTCCCAGCATCTCAAGGAACTGCATCCGCTGATCTGGACCCAGGCCCTGCACCGTCCCGGCGACAGCAAGCCCCTGCCCTCGCGCCGCGCGCTTGTGCGCGAAGGCCGCCGGACCGCCCTGCGCGCCATCGCCTCCGTCTTTGCCGATGATATGGCCGACGGCAGCTCCATCGCCTTTTCCCCTGCCGGCATGTACCGCCTGCCCGCGATGTGAGGCACAAGGCGGGGGCCGCGCCCGGCCTGGCGCCCTGCACCACACGCTTTCCCACCTTGCCCACACCCCGCCGCTGACCTAAAACACCCGCGATCTGACATGCGGAGTGCACCATGCTCGACCTCACCTACGAGACCCCCAAGGTCAAAACCATCGCTGGCGCAAAACATGACTGGGAACTGGTCATCGGCATGGAGGTCCACGCTCAGGTCGCCTCGAAGGCCAAGCTGTTTTCCGGTGCCTCGACCAAATTCGGCGCCGAGCCCAATTCCAACGTCGCCTTCGTCGATGCCGCCATGCCCGGGATGCTGCCGGTGATCAACGAATACTGCGTCGAACAGGCGGTGCGCACCGGGCTGGGTCTCAACGCGCAGATCAATCTCAAATCCGCCTTCGACCGGAAGAACTATTTCTACCCCGACCTGCCCCAGGGCTACCAGATTTCCCAGCTTTACGAGCCCATCGTGGGCGAAGGCGAGGTTCTGGTGGACATGGAGCCGGGCATCGCGCGGCTGGTCCGGATCGAACGCATTCACATGGAGCAGGACGCCGGAAAATCCATCCACGACATGGATCCCAACATGTCCTTTGTGGACCTCAACCGCACGGGCGTGTGCCTGATGGAGATCGTGTCGCGTCCCGACATCCGCGGCCCCGAGGAGGCGGCCGCCTACATCGCCAAGCTGCGCCAGATCCTGCGCTATCTCGGGACCTGCGACGGCAACATGCAGAACGGAAGCCTGCGCGCCGATGTGAACGTCTCGATCTGCCTGCCCGGCGCGTACGAGAAATACCGTGACTCGGGGGATTTCTCGCATCTCGGCACGCGCTGCGAGATCAAGAACATGAACTCCATGCGGTTCATCCAGATGGCCATCGAATTCGAGGCCCGCCGCCAGATCGCCATCGTCGAAGGCGGCGGCACCGTCGATCAGGAAACCCGGCTCTATGACCCGGACAGGAACGAAACACGCTCGATGCGCTCCAAGGAAGAGGCGCATGACTACCGCTATTTCCCCGATCCCGACCTGCTGCCTCTGGAGATCGAACAGGCGTGGGTGGACCAGATCAGGGCCTCGCTCCCCGAGCTTCCGGATGAGAAAAAGGCCCGCCTGATCACCGGGTTCGGCCTGTCGGAATATGACGCCTCCGTGCTGACCGCAGAGGCCGAGAATGCCGCCTTTTTCGACGAGGCCGCCCAGGGCCGCGACGGCAAGCTGGTGGCGAACTGGGTCATCAACGAACTCTTTGGCCGCCTCAAGAAGGACGACAGGGGCATCGCCGACAGCCCCGTCTCACCGGCCCAGCTGGGCGGCATCGTCGACCTGATTTCCTCGGACGCCATTTCCGGCAAGATCGCCAAGGACCTCTTCGAGATCGTCTACACGACAGGCGGCGACCCGGCGCAGATCGTCGAGGCGCGCGGCATGAAACAGGTGACGGACACCGGCGCCATCGAGGCCGCCGTGGACCAGATCATCGCCGATAACCCCGCCCAGGTCGAAAAGGCCCGGGCCAACCCCAAACTGGCGGGCTGGTTCGTGGGGCAGGTGATGAAGGCGACAGGCGGCAAGGCCAACCCCAAGGCCGTCAACCAGATCATATCGGCCAAACTCGGGCTCTGACGCATTTGCCGCGCCCCGACCGCGGCGGATGCCCCGCGTCAGATCACACGCCCGCGCGTCGCGGGCGTCGTTCCGGCAAACTGTTCCACCAGAAAATCCACCAGGGCGCGGGTCTTGGGCGGCAGGTTGCGCCGCTCGGCAAAGGCGAGCGCCACATCCGCATGGTCCTGACGGTATTCCGGCAGGACCCGCACCAGCCGCCCCGCCGCCAGATCGTCCGCCACCAGATAGGATGACAGCCGCGCAATCCCCAGCCCTGCCAGCGTTGCGCGGTACACCACATCCGCACTGTTGCCCACGAAATTGCCATTGGCATCCACCACATGTTCGGCCCCGTTCAACACCGCCCGCCACGCGTTGCGCCCCACGGCGTCGGATGTGCGCAGGCAGTTGAACCGCTTGAGATCCGCAAATTGCTCGGGCGTGCCACTGCGGGCCAGAAAGGCCGGTGAGGCCACCAGGATACGCGTGTTCTTCATGATCCGGCGCGTGATCACGCCCGGATTGGCTTGCTGTTCGGCAAAACTGATCGCCACGTCGATCTTTTCCGCCTCCAGGTCCACCTTGCGGTCGCTCAGTTCCAGCGACAGCGTGATCTCGGGATAGCGTGCGAGGAAACCAGGCAGAAGCTTCATCAGTTGCGCCTTGCCGAAGGCCACGCTGGACGTGACCCGAAGCACCCCCTTGGGCGCATCCGACAACGACGTGATATGCGCCTTCGCCTCAGCCACGCTCTGCGCGACGGCGCGGCATTTTTCGTAGAACAACCGCCCCTCACGGGTCAGCGCCACGCCTGCGGGCGTCCTGTGCAGCAGCCTGTGGCCCACATGATCCTCAAGCTGGCGCATCTGCTTGCTGACGGCCGAAGGGGTTTGCCCATCCGCACGCGACGCCGCCGAGATGCTGCCCATCTCGACGACCCTGACGAAACTCAGCATCTGTCCCGTGATGTCCATTGCCTCTGCCTCTCCCCTTTCCCGAGCGGCATACCCCTGTGTCGCAAACCCGGACTTCTGGGCCGTCTAAAGGCGCGCTATCTCTGCAGTGCAGCACAGCTTCTGCAACGCAGCAAGATGAAGTGAACCGATGGCACACGACCGCACAAAATCTCTGCAGACAGAAAGGAGAGGTGCCTGTTTTTCGGGCGAAAACGTGGAATACCCCGCGTTTCTCCGTTGGCTGCCGCCGCACCATTGAGGAGATCAATACCTTGAAGATAAACGAAACTTCCCCACAAGGCTGGATCCCTGACCTTGTGGTGGTCCGTATGGCCCAGGCTGCTCTGGCGCGCGGTAGCTTGAGCGTGAGTTCCTTTTCGCGCGGCCTTGCGCGCGCCTCCGAGCTGGTGCGGATTGGCCGGATGGAATCCGTCCTGAACAGCCTCACCGACGCTCAGCTCATGCAGATCGGAATCACCCGCAAGGACATTCCCGAGCACGCGAAATTTCTGGCCACGTATCGCGATGACGGGCTCTGAGGCCCCCAGGCACGCGTGACCTGACACAGGATCACTGCCCACCACAATCCGGAGGGCAGTGAAGGCACCGAGGACTGCTCCTCCCAGAGATCTTGCGGTGCCGCAAACAATCATGCCCCGAATGAGGCATGTATCACCTTCGGGCCGGTCCCACGCTCCTCCCAAAATCTGTGGAGCCGGCCCGTTTTTTCCCTTGCTCGTCGTTGAACGACAGGTTGCTTTGGGCAGTTCGCTCTACTGCCGCCACAAGGCTAGCGTACCATTCGTTGTTCCGGCCATGCGATTGTTGCCCCTGCCTTGACCCCAACGGCCCGGGCGGTACAGAGGCACATCTCAAAGTGTCGTGCCGCCGCCCAGCCCGCATCGCGGCAATTCAGGTTTAGGGCCGTCAACCAGATCGTGTCGGCCGAACTCGGGCTCTGACGCGTCTTCCTGAAAAGAATTCGGGCGCTTGCCTGCATTCGGCGCTCCCGCAAGCCCGCTCCGCTACCTTAAGCCGCGCTGAAATTGCCCACAGATGCGATACCGACGCAATACCGACGTAATACCGACGTTCTGTTCGGTGGGGTCGAATTCCGTTAACCCACGGGTGCGCACCGTTCACAGCAGCTTTCGCTTTGCAATTTTACGCCCGCCCCTTTAACCGGGGCGCGCAACCCCGAAAGTGCCGTATAGATGACCAAACCCTTCCTCACCCAATGGCTCGAGATCGAGCCCGGCTGGATCGACTACAACAACCACCTGAACATGGGCTACTACACGGTGCTGTTCGACCGCGCCGCCGATGAGGCCTTCGAGAATTTCGGCTTTGGCGAGGACTATATCGCGCGCACCAATCACACCACGTTTTCAGGCGAATTCCACCTGCGCTACCTGCGCGAGGTCAGGCTTGGGGACAAGTTGAGGTCCACCTTCTACCTCATTGATCACGATGATAAAAAATTTCATACCTATCAGGAGCTCTATCACGAGGACGGCTGGATTTCCGCCACCGGCGAAGGTCTCACCCTGCATGTCAATCTCGATGGTCCCAAGGTGGCCGCGATGCCCGACGACATCCTGGGACGGATCGGCGCCATGGCCCGCGATCACGCGCGCCTGCCGCGCCCCGAGGGGGTGGGCCGCCGGATCGGCATCCGCCGCAAGGCCTGACTTGTACGCCCTGCGTATCCCGCCTATTTTGCGCCGATCCAAGTGAGGTTGAGAATGCCGATATTCGAATACAAGGTTGTCCCCGCGCCCGCCCGGGGGCTCAAGGCCAGGGGTGTGAAAACGCCCGAGGCACGTTTTGCCAACGCGCTGGAAACGCTGATGAATTCCATGGGCGCCGATGGCTGGGACTATCAGCGCGCCGACATCCTGCCCAACGAGGAGCGCGTCGGCCTGCGCGGCTCGCAAACGGTCTACCGCTCCATGCTCGTGTTCCGCCGGCCGCTCGACGCGGGCCTTGATGAGCCCCGGAACGCCCCGCAGGTTGCCCCCGCCGAGCCCTCCGCCGAGTTGCCGGAAACGGATGACGGGGTCGCCACCGAAGACGGGACCCAGAGCCTCTGGTCGCACACCGACGACGCCGACAGCCCGGACGCCGCCGAGCGGCACGCCGAGTCCCATGAGGACACGCCCTTAACCCGCGCTTAACCGCTAGGTGTCAATATCCAGGGCCAGCGCATGGATTTGCGCGATCAGCTCCGGCCCCAGCGCCGCGTGTACCGCCCGGTGCCGCGCAATCCGTGATTGCCCGGCAAACTCGGGCGCACGCAGCCGCACCGTGAAATGCGACTCTCCGCCTTCCTGATAGCCCGCGTGCCCCCGATGCGCCTCGCTGTCGTCTCGCACCTCCAGATCGCGCACCTCGAATGCCGCCTCCAGCGCGGCCCTGATTTCTTCTGCCCGGGTCATTTTTTTTGCCTCTGCCCTTCCCATTGCCAGCCCATAGCTTAAACTCCCTGCTCCGACTCGCATAGGAGGCATCCATGACAAAATCCGATCCTTTCGGTTTTGACATGTCCGTATCATCGGCCAAGAAGAAAAACCCGCGCGGACGGCGCGGCATGTCGGGCGCATCCGAAACCTCGACGCGGGTCTGCGACCACGAGAGTTGCCGCGAGGCGGGCAAGTACCGCGCGCCCAAGGCCCCGGATGTATTGGATGATTTCTTCTGGTTCTGCCAGCAGCACGTGCGCGAGTACAATCTCAAATGGAACTTCTTCAACGGCACGACCGAGGCCGAACTCAATGCCCAGATGTCCAAGGACAAGGTCTGGGAGCGCGAAACCCGCGCCTTCACCGACCCCGAGGCCAAGGCCTGGGCGCGGCTGGGCATCGAGGACCCGCATCAGGTGCTGGGGGCCAATGCCACGCTCAACCCGGGTAAAAACCGCTCCGGACAGCGCAAACTGCCCCCGACCGAACGCCGCGCCATGGACATACTGGAGGCCTCAGACACCTGGACCAAGGCCGAAATCCGAAAGTCCTACAAGAAGCTGATCAAGGTCCTGCACCCGGACATGAATGGCGGCGACCGCTCTCAGGAAGAGCAGCTCCAAGAGGTCGTATGGGCCTGGGATCAGATCAAGCAAAGCCGCAATTTCAAGTAGGCCCTGCGGCCCGGGACCCTTTTCTTATTGCCAGAAATATCCTGGGGGAGTCGTGAAAACGCATCGCGTTTTCGCGGCGGGGGCAAAGCCCCCTGCCAGACAAACCTGCGTGGCGCAGCCACTCCTCCAGGTCAGGCGTCGCGAAACACCAGGCTCACACCGTTCAGGCAATGCCGCTTGCCCGTCGGGGCAGGACCGTCATTGAAAATATGGCCCAAATGGCTGCCGCACCGGCTGCAATGGCACTCGGTGCGCACGGTGAAGAGCTTGCGGTCCGGCTTCGTGCCGATACTCCCCGGCAGCGACTGGTAAAAGCTCGGCCAACCGGTGCCGCTGTCGAATTTGTGCCTGGACGAATAGAGCGCCAGATCACAGCCCCGGCAATAATAGGTGCCCGCGGCAAAGTTCTTGTCCAGCGGCGAACTGAAGGCGCGTTCGGTGCCTTCCTTGCGCATCACCTTGTACTCAAGCGGTGTCAGCATGGCCCGCCATTCCGCGTCGCTGCGGGTGACCCGAAAGGGGCCGGCCGACTGGGCCAGCGCGATGCGCGGCAGGGCCACGGTACTGACCGTGGCGGCCAGGGCCGCGATGAAGGAGCGTCTCTGCATGGTTCGGTCCTCCCGATCTCTGGAACCTTGGAAATGAGAGTGAGGGATGCGGGGCCGCCCTGCAACAAACAGCCCCGCAAGATCGCGTGATAATCGTTACATCCTGGGCAGGATCACGCCGTCCACAACGTGGATCACCCCGTTGGACTGCTCCACATCCGCGATTGTCACGTTGATCATGCGGCCGTTTTCGTCCTCCAGCATGATCATGTCGCCGTCATAGGTGGCTTTCAGCATACAACCGCCCAGCGTGGGCACCACATGCGCACCGCCATCGTCGTCGATCATCCCCTTGATCACCATCGACATGGCATCTGCCGCCACCACGTGGCAGGTCAGAATCCTGGTCAACTGCTCCTTGGCCTCGGGCTCGAGCAGGGCCGCAACCGTACCATCCGCCAGCTTTTCAAAGGCCGCGTTGGTCGGCGCAAAGACCGTGAACGGCCCCTCGCCCTGCAGCGTCTCGACAAGGCCCGCCGCCTTGACAGCCGCCACCAGCGTCGTGTGGTCGGCCGAATTCACGGCGTTCTCGATGATATTCTTGCTTTCATACATGGCCGCGCCGCCGACCTCCGGATTGCCGTCCGCAGTGGCGGCTGTGGCAATGCAAAGGGTGAGCGCGCTTGTGGTGATCTTGTACATGGATGTCCTCCTGTCGATATCGGGCGTGATTGCCCGAACTGCCAGAAGTCACGTGCCGGTCTCGCCAGGAGTTTCAGAACCGAGCGATAAAAGTTTCGACGACCCGCCAAGATGCTGTTTTCAGGATTTTTTCCGGACCGACGTGAAATCAGACGTCGGAAACCGCGCCCGTAGCCAGCACGGCACCGGTTGGGGCCCCCGTAGGCGAGCCCCCGGCGGGTTCATCCGACACCGCGAGGACCGCGCCGCTCATCCGCGCCCGCAGCGCTGTGCCGATGATCATCTCGCCCTCGCGTGCATCGGGCAAGAGGCCGAGGGAGACGACCGCGCCCTGCCCTTCGATCAGCCACAGCTCCAGCGCCCGCCCGGGGCGCGCCTCGCCCACCGAGCGCGACAGGTACAGCCGCCCGGTGGTGCGCTCGAACGCCGCCGCGATGACCAGGGCGCCATCCTCCGCCGCGATCTCGGCCCGTTGGGTCGGGGCCACCGGGGGCACGGGGCCACGCTCCAGCAAGCCGGAGCCAAAGACCACAGCGGCCAGCACCGCCGCCACGGCCAGCACCGCCAGCCCGCGTCCCAGCCCGATGCGCGCCCAGACCCCCGGAGCCCTGCCAGGGGTCCGGCCAACGGCCCGGCCAAAGAGCGCCGCCTCGATCTGTTCGCGAACCTCCGGGCGCGGGGCTTGCTCTGGCACCTTGTCCACCATTGCGGCGAAATCCTCGGCCCAGGACGCATAGAGCGCCCTCAACTCGGGCTCGACCGCCAGACGGGCCTCGAACGCCTCCGCCGCGCCACCGGACAGAAGGCCCAGAGCGTACTCTCCGGCGAGGATCACGTCATCCTCCTTGTCGGACCCGGCGGTCATTTCGCGAGGCACTCCTTCAGTTTCAACAGGCTGCGCCGCAGCCAGGTTCGCATCGTATTGAGCGGCACGTCAAAATGCGTGGCCAGCTCGGCATAGGTGTCCCCGTCCAGATAGGCGCGCCGGACCGCTGTGGCACGGTCGGGGTCCAGCTCGTCGAAACAGGCGCTCAGCCTGCGCATCTCGGACCCGGCCACCGCCGCCGCCTCGGGGCCGGGCGCCGGATCGCGCAAGCGATCCTCCAGCCCCTCCACCGCCTCGGTCGCACGTACCTTGCGCCGCCGCAGCCGGTCGATGGCCGCGTTGCGCGCCACCGTGATCAGCCAGGTCATCGGGCTCAGCCCATTGACGCGGTACTGCCCCGCCTTGTCCCAGATGCGCAAATAGACCTCCTGAAGCACATCCTCCGCCTCGCCCCGGTCCTTCAAGACACGCAAGGCAATGCCGAACAGTTTCGCCGAGCTGCGCGCATACAGCATATCAAAGCTCCCGCGGTCGCCCATCGCGACCTGCGCCAGCAGCCGCTCGATCTCCTCACGCTCAGACATGTCGCGCCTTTTCCATCCCCATGGACCTAGGGCGTATCGGTACAAAGACCAGAGATTCTTCCCCTTGCCCTTGATCGCTTTATGTTGCATCCCGAGGCCCTGAAAACGCGCGTGAGACGAAGGACGACCCCCATGGCAGACGGTAGCATCGAGATGAACGCGAAACCGACCGAAGAGATCTCGGTCCGCGAGGTGTTCGGCATCGACACCGACATGGTGGTCAAGGGCTTTGCCGAACGGTCGGACCGCGTGCCCGAGATCGACAGCACCTACAAGTTCGATCCCGACACGACGCTGGCCATCCTGGCCGGGTTTTCCCACAACCGCCGGGTGATGATCCAGGGCTATCACGGAACCGGCAAATCCACGCATATCGAACAGGTCGCGGCGCGCCTCAACTGGCCCTGTGTGCGGGTGAATCTCGACAGTCATATCAGCCGGATCGACCTGATCGGCAAGGACGCGATCAAGCTGCGCGACGGCAAGCAGGTGACCGAGTTCCACGAGGGCATCCTGCCCTGGGCCCTGCGCAACCCGGTGGCGATCGTGTTCGATGAGTATGACGCGGGCCGCGCGGACGTGATGTTCGTGATCCAGCGGGTGCTGGAGCATGACGGCAAGCTGACGCTGCTGGACCAGAACGAGATCATCACACCCAACCCCTGCTTTCGCCTGTTCGCGACGTCCAACACCGTGGGTCTGGGTGACACCACCGGGCTCTACCACGGCACCCAGCAAATCAACCAGGCCCAGATGGACCGCTGGAGCCTTGTGGCGACGCTCAATTATCTCAGCCACGACGCCGAGACCGCCATCGTCATCGCCAAGAACCCGCTTTTCAACACCGCCGATGGCCGCCGGACGGTGAGCCAGATGGTGACGGTCGCGGACCTCACCCGCACCGCCTTCATGAACGGCGAGCTTTCCACGGTGATGAGCCCCCGGACGGTGATCAACTGGGCCCAGAACGCCAAGATTTTCCGCGATGTGGGCTATGCGTTCCGGCTGACCTTCCTCAACAAATGCGACGAGCTGGAGCGCCAGACCGTGGCCGAGTTCTACCAGCGATGCTTTGACGAGGAACTGCCGGAGAGTGCTGCGAGCATGAGCTTGGGGTGAAGGTGCGAACGCTGAATACCCAATGTAGGACAGGATCCGGATGCTTGGCTTCTTAAAAAAGGCGCAGTGTAGAGAGCACTTGAAGCTCGTTTACCAAAACTCGCATGCGGTGAACTATATTGCGGCGTTTGATGCCGAATTAGCTTCAACAGTAAGCGCGCAGACACAAGCGGTTCAAGCGACTTGGGTTCCAGGGGAGCTTCTTGAGCCAGATCATGCACTGCTTGTGCTGAAGGCCAACAAGGCACTTCGTAAAGCCTACGACCAGACACCGGGTCGATTCACCAAGTCATTTGACGACGAATATCAACCGCTTCTGGGTTGGAAGAAATACTACGATGAGTTTGTATAAAGTCCGCCGTTAGTCGGTCTTCAACCCCTCGACGGCAGCTTCCAAATCCTCGATCCGCTGATCATGCCCGCCCATATTGGCGGCGAGAAGGGTCACGATATGAGAAAGCCCATCGATTCTCATGTCCACATCATCAAAGCGCTCACGCATTTCCGCGCGACTGTCGCCAATCTCTTTGCGCATCTCTTGCAAAAGCTTGAGCGTGTGGTTTTCTGCATCTTCGGCCATAGCGGCGTCTCCTCTGTCATCAATGTATTCCCTGACCCCCATTATTTCAATCCAAGCCTAGCGGGCGGTTAATCCGCACTGGACTTCTGCCCCCCTCTGACCCATTTTCCGCCCCATGAAAAATCCCAACGACAACCCTGCCGATCCGTTCAAGAAGGCGCTGGCCGAGGCGACCAAGGTCATGGCCGATGACAGCGACCTGACGGTCACCTATTCGGTCGATCCGGCGGGGATTTCGGGGGATAACGTGCGCCTGCCACAGGTCTCGCGCCGGATGTCCCGCGACGAGGTGCTCATGGCGCGCGGCACGGCGGATGCGCTGGCGCTTCGGCACAAGTATCACAACGAGAAAACCCACGCGAAATACTGCCCCCCCGGCCAGATGGCGCGCGACCTCTACGAGGCGATGGAAACCGCGCGTTGCGAGGCCGTGGGCGCGCGCACCATGCCCGGCACCGCCTCCAATATCGACGTCAAGATCGAGGCCGAGGCGCGCCGTCAGGGGTTCGAGACCATCACCGATGCCGCCGAGGCCCCCCTGCCCACCGCCGCGGGCTATCTCATCCGCCACCTCGCCACGGGCCGCGACATGCCGCCCGGTGCGCAGAACGTCATGGACCTTTGGCGCGGTTTCATCGAGGCCGAGGCGGGCGGCACGCTGGAAAACCTTCAGGACATGCTCGCCGACCAGAGCCAGTTCGCCAAATTCGCGCGCCAGATCATCGACGATCTGGGCTATGGCGATCAGCTGGGCGACGATCCGGATGCCGAGGATGACGACCAGGAGGACGAGGCCGAGCAGGATACAGACGAAGAAGACGAGCCCGACAGCACCGGTGACGATGACAGCAACCCCGAGGACAGCGACGCCGACGCCGAGCAGAACCAGGACGATACCCAGGACGACGCCCAGGCCCAGGTCTCGATGGACGAGATGGCCGATGAGGAAAGCGGCGAGGATACCGAACTGCCCGAGGGCGAAGCCCCGATGGAGCCGCCCGCCCCGCCCCCGGTCTCCGAGGCCGATCCAGGCTACAGGGTCTACGCCACCGGTTTCGACGAAGAGGTTCCCGCCGAAGAGCTGGCCGAACCGGCCGAGCTGGAGCGTCTGCGCGCCTATCTCGACCAGCAGCTTGAACCGCTCAAGGGCGCGGTGAGCCGTCTGGCCAACAAGCTGCAACGCCGCCTTCAGGCGCAACAGAACCGCAGTTGGGAGTTCGACCGCGAAGAGGGTATTCTGGACGCAGGCCGCCTGGCCCGCGTGGTCGCCAACCCCACCACGCCGCTCAGCTTCAAGGTCGAAAAGGACACCGAGTTCCGCGACACCGTCGTGACGCTGTTGCTGGACAATTCCGGATCCATGCGCGGCCGTCCCATTTCGATTGCCGCGATCTGTGCCGACGTTCTGGCCCGCACGCTGGAACGGTGCAGCGTCAAGGTCGAAATCCTCGGCTTCACCACCCGCGCCTGGAAAGGCGGGCAAAGCCGCGAGACCTGGCTGAACGAAGGCCGCCCGCAACTGCCCGGGCGGCTCAATGATCTGCGCCATATCATCTACAAATCCGCGGATGCGCCGATGCGCCGGACCCGGGTCAATCTGGGCCTGATGATGAAAGAGGGGCTGTTGAAGGAAAACATCGACGGCGAGGCGCTGGAATGGGCGCATCGCCGCATGATCGCAAGGCGCGAGGCGCGCAAGATCCTTATGGTGATCTCGGACGGCGCACCCGTTGACGATTCGACCCTGTCGGTGAACCCCGCCAACTATCTCGAAAAACACCTGCGCGACGTGATCGCCATGGTCCAGAAACGCCGTCAGGTCGAGCTTCTGGCCATCGGTATCGGCCACGATGTGACGCGATACTACGAACGCGCCGTGACCATCACGGATGTCGAGCAACTGGCCGGGGCCATGACCGAGCAGCTTGCCGCGCTCTTCGACAGCGACCCGCGCGCGCGCGCGCGCATCATGGGCATCCGCAGAGCCAGTTGATCCCCACGCACGATTGCGGGGCAGGATTCACTTGACCCGGCTCCCCCCCGTCTGGTCTTCTGCGCAGGTTCGGGTGCAAAGGATCACCCGCCCGGGGGAATAGAATGTTTCAGAGTTTTACCGAAACCGCGAACCCGTCTCAGGGTCCGGCGCGCCTGGCGGCGCTGCGCAATGCAATGGCCGCACAACGGCTCGCTGGCTACCTCGTGCCCCGCGCCGATGCGCATCAGGGCGAGTATGTCGCCCCGGGCGATGAGCGGCTGTCCTGGCTCACGGGGTTCACCGGCTCGGCGGGATTCTGTATCGCGCTGGCGGACAAGGCGGGCGTCTTTGTCGATGGTCGCTACCGCGTTCAGGTCAAGGTGCAGGTCGACACAGATCATTTCACCCCCGTCGACTGGCCCGATGTGAAACCCGCGGCATGGCTGCGCGAGCATCTGCCCGCCGGTGGCCGTGTGGGGTTCGATCCCTGGCTCCACACGCCCGACCATATCCGGGAGATGGACAAGGGTCTCAAGGGCAGTGGCGTCACCCTGGTCCCCTGCGAAAACCTGGTGGACCGCATCTGGGCCGACCGGCCCGGTCCGCCGGTCGGCAAGATCACCGCCTACCCGGACGCTCTGGCCGGTCTGACCCATGCGCAGAAACGCGCGATCCTGGGCGAGGAACTGCGTGTCGCAGGCCAGGAAGCCGCCGTGCTCAGCCTGCCCGATTCCATCGCCTGGCTTCTGAACATTCGTGGCCGCGACATCCCCCGCAACCCGGTCGCCCACGCCTTTGCCATCCTGCACGCAACGGGCAACGTGACGCTTTTTGTCGAAGCCGGGAAGCTGAGCGACACGGTGCGCGCGCATCTGGGCCCCGAGGTTCTGGTCCGCCCGACGGTTGCCTTCGGCCCCGCGCTCAACAGCCTGACCGGCCCGGTGCGGCTTGACCCCAAAAGCGTGCCGGTCTGGGTGGTGCAGGAGCTTGACGCCTCCTCGGTGGCGCATCAATGGGGAGACGATCCGTGCATCCTGCCCAAGGCCTGCAAGACCGAGACCGAGATCGACGCCACCCGCACCGCGCATCTGCGCGACGGGGCCGCGGTCTGTGAATTCCTCAGCTGGTATGACGCCCAAATCCCCGGCTCGATCACCGAGATCGACGTGGTGCGCCGGCTCGAAGACTGCCGCCGCGCGACCGGGCACCTTCTGGACATCAGCTTCGACACGATTGCGGGCTCCGGCCCGCATGGCGCGCTGGCCCATTACCGGGTGACCACGGTCAGCAACCGGACACTTGAAGACGGCGACCTTCTGGTTCTGGATGGTGGCGGTCAGTACCTTGATGGCACCACCGACATCACCCGCACCCTGCCCGTCGGAACGCCGGGCGATGTCGAGCGCACGGCCTTCACCCGTGTCCTCAAGGGCATGATCACCATGAGCCGCGCGCGCTGGCCCAAGGGGCTGGCGGGCCGTGATCTAGACGTTCTGGCGCGCTATCCGCTCTGGCTCAACGACATGGACTATAACCACGGCACCGGCCACGGGGTTGGCGTGTATCTGTGTGTCCATGAAGGCCCTCAGCGTCTTGCCCGGATCAGCGAAGTGCCGCTGCGGGCCGGCATGATCATCTCAAACGAACCGGGCTACTACCGCGAAGGCGCATTCGGCATCCGGATCGAGAACCTGCTGGTGGTGCGCGAGGCCGAACCCCTTCCGGGCGGCGACCAGACCGGCAAACTCTGTTTCGAGACGCTCAATTTTGTTCCGATTGACCGACGTCTGGTCGTGCCCGAAATGATGAGCACAGCCGAACGCGCGTGGCTCAACACCTATCACGAACGCTGTCTGGACAGAGTCGGGCCACTGGTGAGCGAGCCCACGCGGGCCTGGCTCGAACGAGCAACCCAGGCCATCTGACACAGCATGGACACGCGCCGCGCACAGGCTTATGCGCGAACCGACAGGAAAGGAATATCCGAATGACCAAGATCACCATCCGCAAGGCCCCAGGCACATGGACCGTGCGCGCCGGCGGCGCGGTGCTGGCCGAAAGCACCCGGGCGCTGGAACTGACCGAGGGTGACCAGCCCTTCGTCATCTATTTCCCGCGCGCCGACATCGCCATGGCCCTGCTGGACGAGACCGATCACAGCTCGCACTGCCCGCGCAAGGGCGACGCCAGCTACTATTCCATCGTGACCAAGAATCAGACGCTCAGGAATGCTGCTTGCAGCTACGAGACCCCCAACGAAGATGCGGCCCGGATCAAGGGACATCTGGCCTTCTTTGCCAGTGACGATGTGAAAGTGGAGCGTATCTGAGCACCCCTCCTGTCCGGGCCTGCGCCTCAGCTGTGTTCTTCTTCGCTGACTTTGGCCAGCGCGCGGTTGAAGGCCCTGAGCGCATCCACCTGAAACAGCGCGCCCCATAGTTCGGGCGGCTGATCTTCGCCGCCAAGAGTCACGACCGGGATGAAGTTCGCTCCGGTCTTGTCAAACAGCGCCATGGCCACATCGAGGGTCGCGTTGCCGTCCAGATAGACGCCCTCTTCGATCAGATCCCAGCAGGCCTCGTCAGGTGCGGCGTTCGGATGTCCCTTGTCGCGCATCACCTTTGCCACGCGATGCATACTCAGAAGATACGCGTGCGGACCCGCCGCCAGATGAATACCGCGTTGTTCCAGCTGGGTCAGGAAAAACGACCGCTCCACCATGCGCGAGGCCAGAGCCGTGGACATCGACACCGCGACCATGACTGCAAGACCGGTCTGCCAGTCGCCGGTCAGTTCGAAGACGATGAGCGTGGTGGAAATCGGCGCGCCCAGCACGGCGGCAGCCACCGCACCCATCCCGGCCAGCGCATATAGCGTGCTCACGCCCGAAACCTCCGGGAAAATACCTGTCGCGATCAGGCCAAAGGCCAGCCCGGTCAGCGCGCCCACCATCAGCGAGGGCGAAAACACACCGCCGCCCATGCGCCCGCCCAGCGTGATTGCCACGGCGACCACCTTGAGCATCGCAAAGACCACCGCCTCGTACAGCACGAGTTCGCCGGTCAGGGCGGCCGATGTGGTCTCGTACCCGACCCCGATGATATGCGGAAACCAGATCGCCAGCGCGCCCAGCAGCAACCCCGCCGCAGCCGGTCGGAGCCAGCGCGGCATCCTCAGCCATTCCTGCACATGCGTGGCGACGCTCTCGGCGATGAAAATGCTCCGCATCAGAACCACGGCAACCAGCCCGCAAACAAGGCCCAGCAGCAGGAAGGCCGGCAATTCCACATAGAATTCCAGCGCCGTCGCGGTGGGCAGCATGAACTCGGTCACATCGCCGAACTCCAGCCGGTTGATCACCGTGCCCGCAACGCTGGCAATGACGATGGGGGCAAAGGCGTGCAGGGCAAAATGGCGCAGGATCACCTCCAGCGCGAACAAGGCCCCGGCAATCGGCGCGTTGAACGAGGCCGACACCGCGGCCGCCACCGCACAGCCCAGCAGATCGCGCCCCGTGATACCGTCCGCATTGATCCGGTTGCTGACCCAGCTTGATATGACCCCCGCGATGTGCACCACGGGCCCTTCGCGACCCGACGAGCCACCGGTGCCCAGCGTGATGACCGATGCCAGCGCCGAGGCCGCGCCCGCGCGCCGTTCCACGCGCCCGTCGTTGAGGGCGGCGCCCTCGATCACATCCGCCACGGACCGCGCCCGTCCGTCCGGCGTGAAGCGGTGCAGGATCAGCCCGACCACGAGACCACCCACGACCGGGATGATCAATATCCAGTACCAGTCGAGCGTGCGCGCCAGGGAGTGCAGCTTGTGCATGTCATCGGCACTGTAGGCCCAAAGTGCCAATGCCTCGACCGCCTTGCGAAAGAGCAGCGCGGCAAACCCCGCAGCGATCCCGATCACGAGAGCGATCAGCCAGAACTGGATGTTGTTGGGTCCCCGTACGCGCATGACCGACCAGGCGCGGCTGATCTGATCGCGTCCCGCCGCCATGGCGGCCTTGAGCGGATGGACGGGAGGATCTTCGTTCATGCGACCTCTCCAGCCCGCTCTTTCCCAAACCCGCCCATTGGCCTAACCTGACAGACATCGGGATGGGAAGGATGCGGCATGGGAAATGATCGGGCCATTGATGCGTTGACCTCTTTACTAGGCCAACGGGTCTCGAGGTCCAAGTCCGATCTGGCCCTGCATGGCCGCAGTGAAACCCATTTCGCCGAGACGCCGCCCGAGGCGGTGCTCTATCCCGAAAGCACCCGTGAGGTGGCGGAGATCGTCAAAATCTGCGCCGACCACCGGTGCCCCGTGGTCGGTTGGGGCACAGGCACGTCGCTCGAGGGTCATGCTCTGGCGGTTCAGGGCGGCGTGTCCGTGGATTTCTCGCGGATGAACAAGGTGCTCGAAATCCGCGCCGATGACATGGATGTGCGCGTGCAACCGGGCGTGACGCGCGAGGCCCTGAACCTTGAGATGCGTGCGACGGGGCTTTTCTTTCCGGTTGATCCGGGCGCCAACGCATCGCTCGGCGGCATGGCATCGACCCGCGCCAGCGGCACCACGACCGTGCGCTATGGCACGATGCGCGACAACGTTCTGGGGCTCGAGGTGGTCACGGCTCAGGGCGAGATCATCCGAACCGGCAGCCGCGCGCGCAAGTCCAGCGCAGGCTATGACCTGACGGGGCTCTTCGTGGGGTCCGAGGGCACACTGGGCCTGATCACCGAACTGACCCTGCGCCTGCACGGCCAGCCCGAAGCCATCGCCGCGGCGGTCTGTGCTTTCGAAACGGTAGGCGACGCGGTGGCGACCGTCATCGAAACGATCCAGATCGGCCTGCCCGTGGCCCGGATCGAGCTGCTCGATCCCGCTTGCGTGACGGCGGTCAACGCCTATGCCGGAATGGACCTGCCCCCCTGTCCGCACCTGTTGCTGGAGTTTCACGGCTCGGATGCGGGCGTGGCCGAGACCTCGGCAACCTTCGGCGAACTGGCCGGTGCGCGTGGCGGCAAGGGGTTTTCCTGGGCCTCCCGCCCCGAAGACCGCACCGCGCTCTGGACCATGCGGCACAACGCCTTCTACGCGATCCTCGCCATGCGCCCCGGGGCGCGCTCTCTGGTCACGGACGTCTGCGTGCCGATTTCGAACCTGGCAGAGGCGATCGAAGCCACCCATGCCGATTTCGCCGCCCATGACGTGACGGGGCCGATCCTGGGCCATGTTGGCGATGGCAATTTCCACGCCATTCTGCTCATGGACCCGGAAGACGCCGCCGAGATGGCCCGCGTGCACGAGGCCGCGCATCGCCTGGTGGAGCGCTCTCTGGACCTGGGCGGCACCTGCACCGGCGAGCATGGTGTGGGCATGGGTAAGCTCGGCTACATGGCGCGCGAGCACGGCCCCGCCTGGGGCGTCATGGGCACCCTGAAGCGGGCGCTTGATCCCGACAACATCATGAACCCGGGAAAACTGGTGCCGCCCCGCAACTGAGATGCAACCGGGGCGTCCTGCGGTCAGCGCGGTTCGTGTAACGCAGGCGAGGCCGCCTCAGCGCCGCAGCATGGTGCGCAGCCGTGTCAAGGGCCCGGCCGGGGGGCCGTCGCAAGGGTGCGTGTCTTCCCCTGCGGGCACCAATGGTGCAAAGACAGGCGCATCGGGGTCCGGCGACATGCCGCCCGTCAGCAGCGGTCGAATGATCGCCTCGTCAAAAACCCAACGCCCCAGACAACCTTCGCCTCGGTCGATCTCCTGCACGGCGACCCATTTTCTCAGACGCGCGACATCGACGGTACGGGTCGCCCCCCAGGCCAGGTAGAACCCGCTGTTGACGCGCAGACAGATATTGTCGAGCACGCGGCAAACCCCCTGGTATTCAGGTGTCACATCCCGCTTGTGCAAATAGTTGAAGCGCTCCGGCTCGCCGTTGAAAAAGGCCGAGACGGCGGTATCCATATCCACCGACTTCTGCGCCATGATCCAGCCCAGAACCGTCTCGGGATAGCGATTCCAGTCATAGTCGCGCGCCGCCTTGTTCAGCGCGTCAGCCGAGAAGGCACGCACGCGGCGCAGATGCTCCTGAGCATCCCCGTGCCTCCATTCGCTGAAATGCATCATGGCCGTCTCCGAAAGCTGAAAGTCCAACTCGATCACTTCCTGTGTCGCCCGACAAAACGCAATTTCTGAGGTGCAAATGGGGCCCTCTTGGGGCTTTCGCACCAGATTTCGCGAACCGGGCCGACCTGCGCTCGATTTTTGCTGCCGGATCAGCGCATCCGCCTCTTGTGCCGTCCCGGACGCGCTTCTACGGTACGCCCATGTGGACCGGTATCTTTTCGCGCAAAACCAAACCCGCCGAGGCACCCCTGCCAGAGGTGGATGAACGCCTTGCGCTTGGCACTCTGATGGTGCGGGTGGCCAAATCCGACAACCAGTACAAATTCGAGGAAATCAGCCAGATCGACACGCTTCTGGGCCACCTCTTTTCGCTGAACCAGATCGAGGCGGCCAAGATGCGCGCGACCTGTGAACGATTGGAAAAACTCGCCCCCGACACGGCGGAATTTGCCCAGCTCATCCGTGATCACGTGGATTTCGAACATCGGATCGAGGCGCATGAGGCGCTGTGGCAGGTCATGCAGGCCGATGGCGTTCAAAGCGATGAGGAAATGGAGATCATCGCGACTTCGCGCAACGCGCTTGGACTGAGCGAGGCCGATTGCATCGCGGCCCGTGGCCGTACGGGAACGCTCTGATGTTTGGCGCGTTTCTCGAAAAACTGACCGCCCAGACGGCCGAACCTCTGGCCGACGACGATGCCCGGCTGGCGCTCACGGCACTTCTGGTGCGCGTAGCCCGCACCGATGGCATCTATGACCCTGCCGAGGCATCCCGCATCGAACGCATCATCTCCACCCGCTACGGGCTGGACGCCGCCGGCACTACCGAATTGCGCCAGCAGGCCGAGGCGCTTGAGGCCGAGGCCCCCGACACCGTACGCTTCACCCGCGCCATCAAGGATGCGGTGTCGCTCGAAGACCGTATCGGGGTGATCGAGGCGCTTTGGGACGTGGTCATGGCCGACGGGGTACGCGAAGACGAGGAAAACGCGCTTCTGCGGCTGGTGGCGAACCTGCTGGGCGTCAATGACCGCGACAGCAACATGGCCCGCAAGAGGGTGATGGACGGGCGGGCATGATCGCGAGCCTGCCCATGTATGACAGGGCCGAGACGGCGGCGGCCAATGACGCACTCTGGGACGGTATCCGGAGCGGCCTTGGTCATGGGCCCGAGACGCTCACCCGGGGCGGCGATCTCTGGGACCAGTGGCAATCCCCCGATCTGGTCTTTTCCCAGACCTGCGGCTTTCCCTACCGGGCGCGGCTCCACGGGCGCGTCACCCTGATCGGTACGCCGGACCATGGCCTGCCCGGCTGCCCGCCGGGATATTACAACAGCGTCTTCGTCGCCCGCGCCGATGACCCGCGCGAAACCCTTTCCAGTTTCGCCGGTGCGGCCTTCGCCTTCAACGAACCGCTCAGCCAAAGCGGCTGGGCCGCGCCCCATACCCATGCCGCCGGTCTTGGGCTGACCCTGTCCCCGGCGCTGCAATCGGGCGGACATCTCTTCTCGGCGCGGGCCGTCGCCGAGGGGCGCGCCGACCTCGCCGCCCTCGATGCGCTCAGCTGGAAGCTGATGCAGCGCCACGACGACTTCGCCGGCGATCTGCGCGAGATCACCCGCACCGAGCCCACCCCTGCCCTTCCCTATATCGCCGCTCTGGGTGCGAAGCGCGGCGCGCTCTTTGCGGCGACAACCGCCGCCATTGACGCCCTGGACGAGGCGCATCGCTCGGCCCTGTCGCTGCATGGGCTGGTGGACATCCCCGCGCAGGACTACCTCGCTGTGCCGGTCCCGCCCGCACCGGCCCTGACGCCCGTTTCGGGCTGACCCGGCGTCAATTTGGTGCGCAACCTGCCATTTCGGCCCTTTTGCAAGTTGCATTGCGCCAAAATATCGGCCCTATTAGCCGATGTACTCTGCTCGCCATCCGAACTGGACCGCATTTGACCGCCGAACCTCCTGTCATCGAAATTCGTGACCTGCACAAGGCTTACGGCGCGCTTGAGGTGATCAAGGGCGTGTCGATCACCGCACGCAAGGGCGATGTCGTGTCGCTCATCGGCTCATCGGGGTCCGGCAAATCCACCATCCTGCGCTGTGCCAACCTGCTGGAGGACAGCCAGCAGGGCGACATCCTCTTCAAGGGCGAGCCGGTGACGTGGAAAGGCTCCGGCCTCGGACGCCATCCGGCTGATCTCAAACAGGTCATCCGCATCCGCACCAACCTGAGCATGGTGTTTCAACAGTTCAATCTGTGGGCGCATCTCACGATCCTGCAGAACGTGATGGAGGCACCCGTGACCGTTCTGGGCCGCGACCGGGCCGAGGTCGAGGCCGCGGCACGCAAGTATCTCGACAAGGTGGGCATCGGCGACAAATGCGATGCGTATCCCGCCCAGCTCTCGGGCGGCCAGCAACAGCGCGCGGCGATAGCCAGGGCGCTTGCGATGGAACCCGAAGCCCTGCTCTTTGACGAACCCACCTCCGCGCTCGATCCCGAGCTGGAGCAGGAAGTCGTCAAGGTCATCAAGGATCTGGCTGCCGAAGGTCGTACCATGATGATCGTGACCCATGACATGAAACTGGCCCATGACGTAAGCTCTCACTCCGTCTTTCTGCATCAGGGTCTCATCGAAGAAGAAGGCGCGCCCGAAGAGCTTTTCGGGTCGCCCAAATCAGACCGGCTCAGACAGTTTCTCAGCTCGACAATGGCTGTCTGACCACCCACCACATGACCAAAGGGAGAAACCAAATGAAAAAATTGATCATGTCCACCGTAGCCTTCGCGCTGACAGCGGGGATGGCCCTGGGCCAGACCGTGCGCATGGGCACCGAGGGCGCCTACCCTCCGTATAACTTCATCAACGACGCCGGCGAAGTCGACGGATTCGAGCGCGAACTGGGCGACGAGCTCTGCAAGCGCGCCGAGCTGACCTGTGAATGGGTCACGAACGAATGGGACAGCATCATTCCCAACCTCGTCTCGGGCAACTACGACACCATCATCGCGGGCATGTCGATCACCGAAGAGCGCGACGAAGTGATTGATTTCACTCAGAGCTACACGCAACCCGACCCGTCGGCCTATCTGTCGATGTCCGACAGCGTCGACATCAAGGGCGGCATTCTGGCGGCGCAGACCGGCACGATCCAGGCGGCCTTCATCGCCGAAAGCGGCGCGACGCTGGTTGAATTCGCGACCCCCGAGGAAACCATCGCCGCCGTGCGCAACGGCGAAGCGGATGCGGTTCTGGCCGACAAGGCCTACCTCGCGCCCATCGCGGCCGAGGATGACGGCCTGATGCTTCTGGAACAGGAAGAGATGATCGGCGGCGGCGTCGGCATGGGCGTGCGCGAAAGCGACGGTGAGCTCAAGGCCAAGTTCGACGCGGCGATCCAGTCCATGAAGGAAGACGGCAGCCTCAACGCGCTGCTGGCGAAATGGGAAATCGGCCCGGGCTTCTGACCGGACCAAACAAAGGGCGGGGATTTCCCCGCCCTTCCTTGTTCAGGGATTTCCATGTTTTCCTTTTGCAGCGATCCATCGGCACTTGAAGGTTTCAAGTGGATGTCGTGCTACCTGACCACAGGCAAGCACATGTCGCTCTATTGGTCGCTGGGCACTGTCCTGCTGCTCCTGGCGATCACCGCACCGCTGGCACTGTTCTTTGGCTATCTCGCCGCCGTGGCGGCCCGTTCGCACTTCAAGCCACTGTCATGGCTGGGGAAAACCTACATTTCCATCGTGCGCGGCGTGCCCGACATCGCATTCTTTCTCTTTTTCGTCATTGCGTTGGACCAGATGTTCGAATGGGTCCGCCACAAGGTGCTCTGCCCGGACTGGACCGAGCCGGTGCGCCAGGGCAATGACTTCGTGGTCTGCGATGCGGCCAAGCTGCCGCTTGGGACGTCGCCGCAATGGATGCATGAAGCCTACGGGTTCGCGCTTGCGGTTCTGACCTTCGCCATCGTCTTCGGGGCCTTTGCCGCCAATGTCCTCTATGGCGCGATGAACGCGGTTCCGCGCGGCCAGATCGAAACCGCTGAGGCCTATGGCATGACCCGCCGCCAGGCCTTTCGCCGCATTCTTGTTCCGCAGATGTGGATCTATGCGCTGCCGGGGCTTGGCAACCTGTGGATGGTGCTGATCAAGGCCACGCCGCTTCTGTTCCTGCTCGGGGTCGAGGACATCGTCTACTGGGCGCGCGAACTTGGCGGCACCAAGACCTCGCGGTTTACCGATTACCCTCATGGCGACTGGCGCATGTGGTATTTCCTCGGGCTGCTTGTCTTCTACCTGATCTTCACCCGCATCTCCGAGATTTTCCTTGAGCGTCTGATGGTCAGGCTCAGCCATGGTCAGGCCACCACGGGCGGCGAAGCCCAGCGAAAGGCGCAGGCATGAGCGCTGTGGCACATCCCGCCCCGGGCCGGACCCGGGACCTTGCTACAGTGTTGGCAACCGCTTGCGTTTACTGCGGCTTGATTGGGGCGCCCCGCCGTTTTAGCAGCCGTTTTAGCAGTCGCGCGTCACTGAAAGTTTCTCGAATTCTCCTCGCTCCATTCGGATATCTCGCGAACAAAGTCGAATTCACTCCTGACAATGATTCCGTCCGCTTCAACCACACTCACAAGGCTTTTCATCAACCGCCCTGTTCTGTCGCCAGGCCACGTCGCGATGGTGTCCAGCGCGTCGTAGAGCTCGTCACGCGTGGGTCGCAGTCGCGTAATCAAACGGCCGAGCTTGTAGAAGCCGTCAATATCTGGGCATTCGGCAATCACGCCCTCCTCGACAAGGTGCTCCGCCTCGGTTTCTGTAAAGAGCATCATTCGGTCGATTTCTTCGATATGCAGAAAATCATCCGCTCGTGCCGCCGCCGACAGAATGACCAAGGCGGGTTTTATTTCTCGACGAAGAAGCGTGTAGGCGGACGCCGTTGGGCGCGAAACACTTTGGGGTGTTCTGCGTGCCGGTTTTGCAACCTCGTATCCTTCGTCATCAGCGATGATGCTGTCAAAAAAGGAACTCGCCTTTTCGACGATTCCATCGGCGTCGATCACGCCCTCGATTCGGTCCAATCGAAACTTGCGGTGCGCACGCCTCTCATGACAAATTGCGCCGACGTAACAATCCTTTCCGCGCTTTTCGAGCCACCTAGTTGTCACTCTGCGTCTGCTGAACCTGCCAGCGGCATCACGGTAGTCAATTACCAGGAACATTGGCTCAAGATCAAATCTGATGCAGACACTATCCGGTTGCAAACCGCTGTTTTCGGTCGCTTCCAGTCTTTCTTGCTCCTGGTCCGACAGCGGGTCAACATCCACAAAGCTGTCTGGCGGCGGTTCGAAGGATACGGTGACCGTGGCCGTTGCGGTTGGCGTCCTGCCCCGCAACCAAGATATGAAACCAACCAATGTATGCCCCGCAATAGCAACCCTAGGAAGAATACAGAATACATGTCGACGACATTCGGGCAAGTCGCATGAGCTGCTGGCAAACCATACAGGATTACGGCCTGCGCTCCATCGGCTATGGCGAGCGGCTGCTCCCGCGTGAGGATTTCACCCTCTGCCAGCAGTTCACGCTGATTGGCTCGGGCATGATCTGGAACATCTATTTCGGCGTGCTGGCCCTCATTTCGGGCTTCTTCCTCGCCAATCTGCTGGCCGTGGGCAAAGGCGCCAGGAGCGCCTGGGTCCGCAAACCCGCCGAATGGTTCATCTTTGTCTTTCGCGGCTCGCCGCTGTTTATCCAGTTCTTCTTCGGCTACTTCTTCTTTCTCTCGCTGAAACAGAACTATGCGTTCTTCGAGCCCTTCACCGCGGCCTGGCTGGGTGCGCTGGTGGTGCTGTTTCTCAACACCGCCGCCTATTCCGGCGAGATTTTCTATGGCGCGCTGCGCTCGGTCCCCAAGGGCGATGTCGAGGCGGCGGACGCCTACGGCTTTACCGGCTGGGCGCGGTTTCGCAAGATCGTCTGGCCCACCTCGATGCGCCTGGCATGGCCTGCCTACACGAACGAGGCGATCTTCCTCTTTCACGCCACGGCGCTGGTCTTCTTCTCGGGCTTCCCCTCATGGCAGCAGCGCGGCGACGCGCTCTATTATGCCAACTACTTTGCCGACAAGACCTTCAACCCCTTCGTGCCCTACCCAATTCTGGCGATGTATTTCATCCTGCTGACCCTCGTGGTGATCGGCGTCTTCGGCCTGATCAACAAGCGCCTGAACCGGCATCTGCCGCAGGAGGCCAGACGCAAGATGAAGCTGCGGGTCAACCTCATTCGCTGAGTCCGGCAATAATTTGATCAAATTTTGTTGCCTTGACCCTCCGGCCCTCTTAGGTTGCGGTCAAATCAGCCCTGGATACCTGCCATGACCGACCCATTGCCCCAGACGATCCGCGTCGCCATGTGCGACCTCAACGGTGTGATGCGCGGCAAACGCGTGCCCGGGGAATACCTGCCCAAGCTCAAATCCGGTGCCGTGCGCATTCCGCTTTCGGTGATCAACGTGGACATCACCGGCGCGGATATCGAGGACAGCCCGCTGGTCTTTGAAACCGGCGACGCGGATGGGGTCATGATCCCGACCGAACGCGATCCCGTGCCGCTCCCGTGGCTCGGGATGGATCAGCCGCTGGTGCAGATGGAGCTGCGCATGGGCCGGGACGACCCGTTCGACGCCGACCCCCGCCGCGCCCTGCGCAAGGTGCTTGACCGTTATGCCGGCAAGGGCTGGAATGTCGTGGCCGCGACCGAGCTGGAATTCACCCTGGTCGATGACCGCGGCGATGATCTGGGCCGGGTGAAAAATCCACAGAACGGACAGCCGCTCGACATGCCCGAAATCCTCGCGCTCGGCCACATGGACGCCTTCGACGGGTTTCTCTCTGATCTCTACAAGGGCGCCGTGGCGATGGGCATCCCGGCCCAGACCGCCACCTCCGAAAGCGGCGTGGGTCAGTTCGAGATCACGCTGCACCACAGCGACGCCCTGCGCGCGGCGGACGACACCTGGCTCTTCAAGGCGCTCATTCGCGGCATGGCTCGCAAACACGGCTTCGCTGCAACCTTTATGGCCAAACCATTTGCCAAGGATGCGGGCAACGGGATGCATGTGCATTTTTCCATCTGGGACAGCGAAGGACGCAACATGATGGACGAGTCAACACCCGAAGGCGAGGCGCGCCTGATGGGGGCCATCGCGGGCTGTCTCGACGCGATGCACGGCTCCACGCTGCTGTTTGCGCCCCATGCCAATTCCTACGAACGGCTGGTGCCGGGGGCCCATGCGCCCACGTCCATCTGCTGGGGGCATGAAAACCGCACGGTCGCGCTGCGTATCCCGCGCGGGACATCCGCAAACCGCCGGATCGAGCATCGCGTGGCGGGCGGAGACACCAACCCCTATCTCGTCCTCGCCGGCATACTTGGCGCCGCCTTTATCGGCATCGAGGAGGGCCGCACCCCCCCTGGCCCCATCCAAGGCAACGCCTATGAGCAGGACTGCCCGCAGCTGGCGGCAAGCTGGGCGGCAGCCATCGACGCCTTCGAGTCCGATCCGATCATGGCGCAGGTTTTCCCGGCGCGCCTGCGCGACTGCCTCCTGCGATGCAAACGCCAGGAGCTGGCGCTGCTCGACGACGTTGCGATCGAGGCGCATTGGAAGACCTATCTCGACACCGCCTGAACCAACGCGCTACCCTCCGGTTTGCGCCTGCCTTGCGAAGGACGCTGCGACACGCTAAACAGAATTTGATCAAATTATGGGTGATCCATGAGAATCGGCATTCTTCAGACGGGCCACGGCACGCCCGAGATGATCGAAGCCCAGGGCGACATCGACAGCATCTTCATGCGCCTTCTGGGCGGGCGCGGCTTCGCGTTTCAGACCTTTGCCGTGGTTGATGGTGCGTTTCCGGGCGGTGTTGACGATGCCGATGGCTGGCTCATCACCGGCTCCAAGCATGGCGCTTATGAGGATCACGACTGGATCCCGCCGTTGGAGCAACTGATCCGCGACATCTATGCAGACGGCCGCCCCATGATCGGCGTCTGTTTTGGGCACCAGATCGTCGCGCAGGCCCTGGGCGGCAAGGTCGCGAAATTCGGTGGCGGCTGGTCTGTGGGTCATCGCAGCTATGAAATCAACGGCGAGACCATGCATCTCAACGCCTGGCACCAGGATCAGGTCGTCGATCTGCCGGACGGGGCAGAGGTGATCGGCTCCAACGAATTCTGCGCCCATGCCGCGCTTCTTTATGACAACCGCATCCTGACCATCCAGCCGCATCCCGAGTTCGACGCCGAGGTCATCGACCTGCTGATCCGCACCCGCGGCCCCGGTGTGGTCCCGGAGGATCTTCTGAAGGCGGCCAATGACAACCTTTCCAAACCCACCGACAGCGACCGTTTCGCGGATCGCATGGAAGCTTTCTTCAAAAGGGGCGCATGATGGCCGACTGGATTTCAAAACTGCCCGAGGCCGCCCAGACCTACCTCTCGGGCCGCCGCCTGGATGAGGTGGAATGCATCGTCTCGGACCTGCCCGGAATCGCCCGCGGCAAGGCGGTCCCTGCGTCGAAATTTGCCCGTCAGGAGTTCTTTCACCTGCCCGACTCGATCTTCTACCAGACCATCACGGGCGGCTGGGGCGAGGCCGCCGGCGAGGACGGTTTCATCGAAAAGGACATGGTGCTGCGCCCGGACATGGCGACCGCCACCGCCGCGCCGTGGACCGGCGACTGGACGCTCCAGGTCATGCATGACGCCTATGACGGCAAGGGCAACCCGATCCCCTTTTCGCCCCGCAACGTCCTGAAACGCGTGGTCCAGCAGTATCGCGACATGGGGCTGGAACCCGTCGTGGCGCCTGAGATGGAGTTCTTCATCGTCGCGCGCAACACCGACCCTGCGCAGGAAATCCAGCCGATGATGGGCCGCTCGGGCCGCCCCGCCGCCGCCCGTCAGGCCTATTCCATGACGGCCGTGGACGAGTTTGGCCCGGTGATCGACGACATCTATGATTTCGCCGAGGCACAGGGCTTCGAGATCGACGGCATCACCCAGGAGGGCGGCGCGGGACAGCTTGAGATCAATCTCAACCACGGCGATCCGGTGGCGCTGGCCGACGAGGTGTTCTACTTCAAGCGCCTGATCCGAGAGGCCGCCCTGCGCCATGGCGCATTCGCCACTTTCATGGCCAAGCCCATCGCGGACGAGCCCGGGAGTGCGATGCACATCCATCACTCGATCCTCGACGTGAAGACCGGCGACAACATCTTTGTCGGCCCCGATGACGAGGAAACCGATGCTTTCCGCCATTTCATCGGAGGGCTTCAGACCTACACGCCGTCCTCGATTGCGATGCTGGCCCCTTACGTCAATTCCTACCGCCGTTATGTCAAGGATCATGCCGCTCCGATCAACCTTGCCTGGGGCCGCGACAACCGCACCACGGGCCTGCGTATCCCGATCTCCTCGCCCAAGGCGCGGCGCGTGGAAAACCGCCTGGCCGGTATGGACTGCAACCCCTATCTCGGCATCGCGGCCAGCCTCGCCTGCGGGCTTCTGGGCCTCAAGAACAAGATCGAGCCCGAACCCGAATTGAAAGGCGACGCCTATGAGGGCGAAGAGGACATTCCGCGCACCCAAGGTCAGGCACTTGATATTTTCGATCGCGCCAAGGACCTGCACGCGATCCTTCATCCCGAGTTTGCCCGCGTCTACGGCATCGTGAAACGCGCAGAATATGACGAGTTTCTCCAGGTCATTTCGCCCTGGGAGCGCGAGCATCTGCTGCTGAACGTCTGACATCCATGAACCTGCTGCACGCCAATGACCGCGCCGGGCAGTACCCGCCCAGCTGGTACGCCGCAACGGCCGAAGCCCTGCCCGAGTTCGACCTCCTGCGCGGCCAGACCCGTGCGGATGTCTGCGTGGTGGGTGGCGGCTTTACCGGGCTTTCCGCGGCGCTGCATCTTGCCGAGAAGGGGCTCGACGTGGTGCTGCTCGATGCCCAGCGCGTGGGCTTCGGGGCCTCGGGGCGCAATGGCGGGCAACTCGGCTCGGGTCAGCGCGCGGACCAGCACACGCTGGAGAAAATCGCTGGCATGGACGATGCGCGCAAATACTGGCACCTGGCCGAGGACGCCAAGGACCTGGTCAAGGCGCTGGTGAAAAAGCACGGGATCGACTGTTTTCTCAAGCCCGGCATCGCCCATCCCTGCTTTTCCAAACGCGAGATGCAGGACGAACACGACGACGCGCGCCACCTGCAAGACACCTACGGCTATGACCGGATCGAGGCGCTGGACCCGGAGGAGATGCGCGCCATTTGTCCTTCGCCCGCCTATCACGGCGGCACGCTCGACATGGGCGCGGGCCACCTGCACCCCCTGCGCTTTGTCCTTGGGCTGGCGCGGGCGGCACGGGATGCAGGCGTGCGCATCCATGAGCGTGCAGAGGTGCACCACATCGCCGAAGGCGTGCCCGCCACGGTCCGCACCGGCCAGGGGCAGGTCACGGCGGATCACGTGATCCTGGCCTGCAACGGCTATCTTGGCGGGCTCAATCGCAAGGTCGCGGCCCGGGTCATGCCGATCAACAATTTCGTCGTCGCGACCGAGCCCCTGGGGGATGAGGCCGCCCGCGTGCTGACCCGCGACATCGCCATGGCGGACACGAAATTCGTTGTGAACTACTTTCGCCTCACCCACGACAAGCGGCTGCTCTTTGGTGGCGGCGAAAGCTACGGCTACACGTTTCCCGACATCAAGGCGACCGTGCGCAAACCGATGCTGGAAATCTATCCGCATCTGCGCGGCACAAGGCTTGACTACGCCTGGGGCGGCACGCTCGCGATCACCATGAAACGCCTGCCCTATCTGGCACGGCTTGGACCCAACATGCTCAGCGCCTCTGGCTATTCCGGCCACGGTGTCGGCACGGCCACCCATGCCGGGCGGCTGATGGCCGACGTGATCTTAGGCGAGGCGGCAGGGTTCGACCTGATGTCGCGCCTGCCCTGCCCCCGCTTTCCCGGCGGTTCGGCGCTGCGTTCACCGCTCCTGGTTCTGGCCATGACCTGGTACGCCACGCGCGACCGGCTGGGGTTCTAGGGTCAGGACCCATTTATCCCGACCCAGGCACATCCGTCCCGGGCCCGGCCCGGGACCTGTTTCAGCCCTCAGTGAAGCCGAGCCTACCGGATCACATGCACCGCGCAGGTCGCATGGCGCACGACCTTGGCCGCAGTCGATCCCAGAAGAAGATCCTGCATCCCCGGCTGGTGGCTGGCAATAACGATGCAGTCGGGCTTGTTGACTTCCGCCCAGTCCAGGATGCCCCTGCTCGCATGGCCATCGGTCACCTCCCCGACACCGCCGGGCACGGCCCTGGCCATCTCGGCGAGTTCGGCCTCGAGGGCGACACGGCGCTCGGTCGCGAAATTTTCGGGAAGATAGCTCTGGGCGTGCATCGGGATCGTCTCGACGACATGCAAGAGCGTGATCCGGGCACCTTCATCGGCCACAAGCCGAGCCACATCCAAGGCCCCGCTGGTGTCGCGTTCGGGCTCGAGCAGCACCGGCACGAGAACATGTTTGTACATTGCTGAAACTCCTTTCAGGATTTGGGAACAAACTAGAATGCTCCCACCTTCCCGTCATTGATCCAGATCAGCCGTCCGAAGGCTCAGTGAAATATCTCGGCCACGTCATACATCACGGGCTCGAAACTCTTGCACATCTCGTTGATCACCCTGTTGCGCCTGCGCATCTCCGCACTGCGCAGCATCGCCTGAAAGTCCTCGCGCCGCTCCCATTGGGAATAGTTGGCAATCCGGGTCTGGGCATCGTTGACATGAAGACCTGCCCCGATGAACCCGGGCTGCTTCGAGATGAACTCGGCGTAGGCATCCGTCAGCGCCTCAAGCAGGTCCTGACAGGTGCCGGGTGTCATTTCAAACGTGGTGATGACCGTCTGATGGCTGGGGGATTTGGTGATCTTCATGGGGGCAACCTCGCTTTCTGACCCGATCATAGGCCGACCGATGCGCGGGCGCAAAATGGCTTTGGTTAACCCCGCGTTTACCAAGTTTAACGCAAGTTGAAGGCGGAGGGTAACGATGCCGCGTCTGATTTTCTTGCTGTTGCTGATGGCCGGCCCGCTCCAGGCCGGTCCGTGGCTGCGCGACAAGGGCACCGGATTCCTGTCCTTCTCCACCATCAAAAAGAAGGCCGAACGCCTCACCGATCCGCTCGCCTACACGTCGCTCTATGCCGAATACGGCCTGCGCGAAAATCTGACGCTGGGCCTCGATCTGGGCGGCGATGATCTGGGACAGTACAAGGCCATCCTGTTTGCCCTGCGCCCGATCCGCGCGCTTGGCGACCAGACCCGCCTGACGGCCGAGTTCGGCCTCGGTGTTGTCAACGACAAATTCGTCCTGCGCCCCGGCGTGGCACTTGGACGAGGTTTCCAGACCTTCGGCAAACCGGGCTGGCTCAGCCTCGAAATGCGCGCCGAGATGACGCCCGAGCTCAAGAGTTTCGAACTGGGCACCGATCTGACACTTGGCCTCAGCCCCTGGGAGCGCGGCAAGGTCATTTTTCAGGTCCAGTCGGGCGGCACCATGGCCGATCCCGACTACCTGCGCGTGGCCCCGTCCTTCGTTTACGAGATCAAGCCCGGCCGCCACCTCGAAATCGGGGCAACGGCCGGGCTCAAGAACGCCGAGAAATACGGCATCAAGCTGGGCGTCTGGCGCTCGTTCTGACCCTGCGGATCAGTTCACGTCATCCATGCGCACCCGCACCGTGACGGTGCCGCGCACCGGCGTCTCCCAGCGCAGGCGGATCTCGTCACTGTTGGCCCCCTGCTTGGCCTGGTAATAGGGCGTCGCATAGACCGTGTTGCCCGAGGAATTCTCAAGCGGCCCGGCCGCGGCCACGCTTTCAACCGTCTGCGCCCAGCCCAGAAACGGCAGCTTGTCCGCCAGGCTGATCCGCCAGTCGTTCGAGGCGCTGTTCTCCTCGTGCTCGATGGTCAGCGGGCTCGCCACCCGGATCTGCACATTGTTGAACGTGTTGCCAATGAAATTCACACCCTTGACGCGGTTGCGGTCCAGATCGGCATAGGTTGTGTCCACGTAGTCCACCCGATCAATCGGATCGTCGATGATCCGGAACGAGTTGTTCGTGACATTCAGCCCGTTGATGAAATGCCCTGCCCCGTGGGGCTTGATCACGATGTAGTTGAACCACGGTGCCACATTGCCCGCCAGGAACACATTCCCCGAGATGTTCAGGGCACTGAACGAAAACTCTGAGCTGAATTCCGGTGCGCTGTCATGTTCGTTCGACCACTCGATGAAACAATTGTCGATATAGTTCGACGTGATCGTCGAGCGGCTGTTGGTGCGTGTCAGCACCAGCCCCGCCGTGCGCCCGCTGTCGTTCGAACTGTCACCCTGGAACCAGTGATTGCCCGTGACGATATTGCTCGACCCGGCCAGCACCGCGAAGTGCCGGAAATGGGTGATGCGGTTGTTGCGCAGTTTCACGTCATTGGCATTGGCGTTCAGCCCGATGCTCGTCCGGTTCAGCGCCAGTTCGGGGCTTTCGTCCGACAGGAATTGGCAACGATCCACGATCATGCCCTGGTCGCCCTTGTAGTAGCTGCTGATGCCGCGATCCTTGGGCCGGGTGATGAAACAGTCGCGGAAATGCCAGGCTGTGGCCGTCCCCGGCAGCATCACACCGCTGCAATCGCCCGAACACTGGAACTCGATATTCGAAAGCGAGAACTTGCTGAGCTTTTCGAAGCCGCTGAAATCCAGCATGTATTTGAACCGGCGGAAGGTGAAGGTCTGCGTGCCCGCCGCATCGAAGAGCTGCTGGCTGATCTCGACCTCCTGGGCGGCGACGTTCACGTCGCTCACATAGACCTCGCGCCCCACGCCATTGCCCTCGACCAGTGCGCCGACAGGAATATTGGCCACGTTGGCCACATTGGTCAGCACCAGACTGTTGGAGGGTGAATAGGTCGCCTGTGAGGTATAGACATCCGTGGCCCAGTCGCCCCCGCCATTGGCCGAAAGCTGACCGTTCTTGATATAGCGGCGCTGCGAGTAGTTGTCCTTGTTCACCACCGCCGCCTGCATGTCGACCGGCCCGTTCAGCGTGATCAGCCGCCCCTTCATGTCCAGCGACTCGTGCCCTGAATTGTTCAGAAGCGCCTGGAACGCCTTGCGAAAGGCCAGCTCCTCGTCGCCGAAAGCGTCGATATAGGCCGGCAAGTCAAAATTCTCGGTCAGCGACAGGATGCTGGCCGCGGCCATTGTCACTGTACCCTGGAACCGGACACGGGATTGAAATGTCACACTGTCGCCGAGGAAGAACGTACCCTCCGGCACAAGCACATCCCGCCCGTCGGCGGCGGCATCGGCGGCCTCGAAGGCCACCTGGTTGTCGGTCGTGCCGTCACCGACAGCGCCGTAGTCGCGCACATCGACCCAATCCATGCTCTGGCTGAAGAAGACCGAGCTGATATCCTCGATGATGATGTCATCGACGCGGATGATCCCGCCATTCGGGCCCGTCAGGTCCAGCCCGAAATGCCCATACAGCGCGTCCGGCCCCCAGACCATGTCGACCCCGGGCCGGTTGCCCGCGCCCACGATGGCGCTCACCTCGACCACATCACCGTAGTCTTCAAGGTCCACCACCGGGCCCACACCGGTTACGCCCGGGACTTGCACCCCGCCAGCGCCCCCGGCCCAGCCGGCGATGCGCACCGAAGGGAAGTTGCCCGAAATCGCCTTCACCCGCGCGGTAATGCGCAGGTAGCACCCCGGCAGAAGGGGCGTTTCGCCCATGTAGCGCAGCTTTTGCGTGGTCTGCGTTTTCTGCATCTCCAGCGCGCCGCCAAAGTCCTGATCGGCCAGCACGATGGCAGCATTGGCCGCGCCATCATAGGTGTCCGAGCCCGGTGTGCCGTCGCCGCTTGACCAGACATCGAGGCCTTGACCAAAGGCCGGCGGCATGAAAACCACGCCATCGGTAATCGCCTTGTTCATCCAATTCCCTTTCCGCATTCAAACGGCTCGAGGCGATGCCCTGAGACCGTCAAATGACATTCGTTTCGCCAGCCCGGGAGAAGGCCCGGATGGCTCAGGGAAGTATCAATGAAGCGTTAATTGTTGCTGGGGGCACCGTGACGGTGTGATGGCGCCCGGGCCGACCTCAGGCCGTGCCGGGGGTCGCGGGTTTCACACGCACACCGTTGATTTTCCACCCCATTTCGCCCTCGATCATCTCGTATTCGAGGATATGCAGCCGGCCTTGCGCGTCCTTGATCATGACATCCTGCATGAACACAGGACCTCGCGCCTGGCCGCCCAGATAGCGCACATCCGCCGGGCGCCAGACCATGGGGAACCCGTTCCTGACCATGCGCCCGAAAGTCATGTGGTCGCCAAAGATGGCCTGAATCGTCGGGCTTGCATGGGTGAAGGCCCGGGCAAAATCATCCGCCTCGAAGGCTGCGATCTGATCCGATATGACGGCCTGCACATCCGCCGCCTGAGCCTCGGCCCGCGGGCTGATCAGGGCAAGGCTCAATGCCAGGACAAGGGATGGGATGATGCGCATGGGTCGTCCTCCTTTCAGAGAAAACTAACCCGGAAACCGTGATCGTCAAACTCGAGCACAACTCTCTACGTCGAAAAGGGGATGGAAAGGCGTTACCCGGAATGCCAATCTAACACCGACGCGTCACCGACCGGCCAAAAAAAAACGAGCAAAGGATGCCCCCATGTCACAAACCGGACTCTACGCCCTGACCATGCTGATCGCGGGCATCGGCATCCCCGTTCTGGCCGCTCTCAACGCCGCGCTCGGCACGCGCCTCGGCTCGCCTGTGGCGGCGGCCACGATCCTCTTCGTGGTGGCCCTGTCGGCGACCGTTCTGGTGCTCGTGACGCTGGACAGGCCCGCGGCTCTTTCCGGGTTTCAGGACGCACCCAAACACTTGTTTCTGGCCGGGATTCTGGTCGCCTTCTACGTCCTTTCCATCACTTTCGTCGCCCCCCGTTTCGGCGTCGGCAACGCGGTCTTCTTCGTACTTCTGGGCCAGTTGATCAGCGCCGCGGCCATCGACCATTTCGGCCTTTTCGGAGCGCAGGTCTCACCGCTCAGCCTGACCCGCGCGGGCGGCATCGCCCTCATGGCCAGCGGCGTCTTTCTCACCCAGCAGGTGTGAAACGCGGCAAATGTCAGTTTTTCGGTCCGTTTTATTGCAATAAAACGAGCGCCTTAGCCCGCAAGGTCCTGCAATTGCGCCCAAACCGCCTCTTCCAGAGGCACCGGGTCCATGACCGCCTTGCCCCGCCCCGGCATTCGCGCACCGGGATCCAGCGCCACCCCGTCGGCGACTTGCGACAGACGGTCGAAAAACTCGGGCGAGGTTGCAGGATCGATCAGGATATAGAACTGACCCAGGTCATGCGGCGGACCCTCTGGTGCCTTGAGCGGTTTGACATCGCGGCTCACCACGCCTCCGGTCATGCCCGCGGCCAGCAGTTCGACCATCAGCCCGAACCCCCAGCCCTTGTAGCCGCCCGTGCTCACCAGCGACCCTTTGAGAGCCTCTTCCGGATCGGTGGTCGGATTGCCCTGCGCATCCACGGCCCAGCCCGGCGGAATGCTCTCGCCCGCGGCCCTTGCCATGGTGATCTTGCCCAATGCCACGGTCGTCGTGGACTGGTCGAACTGCATCGCAATCCCGCCCGACCCATCCGGTACCGAAAACGCAAAGGGGTTGGTCCCGATCACCCGTGTCTTGCCGCCCGGGGGCGCCACGATGGGCGAGGCATTGGTCATGCCGATCCCGATCAGTCCGGCGCGCGCGATCTGCTCGGTGAAATACCCAAGCGAGGTGCAGGTATGCGCGTGCCCCACGGCGAGGTTCGCCGTGCCACAATCCCGCGCCGCCTCAAGGGCTTGCGGCAGGGCGCGGGCAAAGGCGGGTTGAGCGAAACCGAACCGCGCATCGACCTTCACCGTGCCTGGCCGGGGCCGCGTGACCTCGGACTCCACATCGCCCTTCACCCGGCCCGTTTCCAGCTGCTTGCAGTAGCTTTCCAGGTAGTAGAGTCCGCAAATCTTGTTGCCCACGGACTCGGCCTTGGTGATCGCATCGGCCATGTGATCGGCCACCCATGCCGCCGCGCCGTGGCGCATCAGTGCCTGCGCCGAAAGCCGCCTGATCTCGGCCAGTGATACATCCGTCATGATCCCGATCCCCCAGTCACGCGGGCACCACCGTCCCGCCGTCGAGCCGCACCACGCGGTCCATCCGCGCCGCCAACTCAAGATTATGCGTTGCGATCAGCGCCGAAAGCCCGGTGCCGCGCACCAGCGCCATCAGCCGCTCGAACACCTGGTCCGAGGTCCTGGGATCCAGGTTCCCCGTCGGCTCATCCGCCAGCAAGAGCTTTGGCGCATTGGCCAGCGCCCGGCAGAAGGCCACGCGCTGCTGCTCGCCGCCGGACATGGCCGAAGGACGGTGGTCGGCCCGTTCGCCCACTCCCACCTGTTCCAGCAACTCCTGCGCCCGCGCCTCGGCCGCACCACGCGCCACACCATTGGCCAGCTGCGGCAGGACCACGTTTTCGAGCGCCGTAAACTCGGGCAGCAGGTGGTGGAACTGATAGACAAATCCCACATCGCGCCTCCGCGCGATCGTGCGCCGCCGGTCGCCCATGCCGGTCAGGTCCTGCCCCGTGATGCTGACCCGTCCCGCGTCCGGTGTGTCCAGCAGCCCCGCGATATGCAACAGCGTGGACTTGCCGGCCCCCGAGGGCGCCACCAGCGCTACGATCTCGCCCGCGTTCAGGCTGAGATCAACACCCGAAAGCACCTGCACGGCATTCTGGCGGCCTTTGTTGTAGGTCTTGGAAATCCCCGCCAGGTCCAGCACGGCATCACTCATAACGCAGCGCCTCCACCGGGTTCATCCGCGCCGCGCGCCGGGCGGGAAAGATGGTGACGATGAAGCTGAGGCTGAGCGACAGGCCCACGGCCTTGAGCACATCCTCAAGCCGCAGCTGCGCCGGGAGGTTGTAAATTCCCCGGATCGACGGGTCCCAGACGCCGCCGCCCATCACCGCGTTCACGAACGAAAAGATCGGATCGATATAGATCGCAAAGAGGCAGCCCAGGATCACCCCCATCACCGTCCCGATGATGCCGGTGAAGGCCCCGCAGATAAAGAACACCCGCAGCACCGACTGCTCGGTCAGGCCCATGGTCCGCAGGATACCGATGTCACGGCCCTTGTTCTTCACAAGCATGATCAGCCCAGAGGTGATGTTCATCGCGGCAATCAGCACGAGGATCGACAGGATCACGAACATCACGTTGTCCTCAACCTCCAGCGCGCGCAGGAACCCCCCGCTCGCATCGCGCCAGGTCCAGAGCAGCGTGCGCTCACCGGCGGCGGCGATCAGGGGCAGCGTCATGTCATCCACCTTGTCCGGGTCGGCGACCATGACCTCAAGCTCGTCGGCCCGCCCCTCGCGGTTGAAGAAGCTCTGCGCCTCGGCAAAGGGCAGATAGACCCGCGTGCGGTCGATGTCATAGCGCCCGGCAGAGAAGACATAGGTGACCGGATAGGAACTGACCCTTGGCGAGGACCCGAATGCCGTCTTCACCCCGCCCGGCAGGATGATCTTGATCGTATCGCCCAATGTCACGCCCAGTTCGCGCGCAACACCCGAGCCGATGGCGATGCCTTCGGAAAAATCCCCGATATTGCCCAGGGCCGTCTCGGGGTTTGCGATGCGCGGAATAGTCTTCAGGTTTTCTTCCGTGATTCCAAAAAGTTCCACCCCGGCGTTACGGTTGCGGTTGTTGGCCAGAAGCTGCCCCTTGATCAGCGGTGCCACGCGCACGACGCCCGGCACGGCGCGCACCCGTTCGGCCATGGCGTCATAGTCCCTGATCGTGCGGTCCAGGACGCCGGTCTGGGCATCCACCTCGCCCCCGCTGTAGATGGTCACATGGGCATTCGCGCCCAGGATCGTATCGACGAATTCCGCCCGAAAGCCCGAGCGCACGGCCAGCGTCGCAATCAGCGCAAAAACCGCCAGCGTGATCCCGATCAGCGAAATCCAGGTCATCACGCTGACCCCGCCCTCGGCCCGCTTGGCACGCAGATAGCGCCAGGCGATCATCCACTCGAACGGGGCAAAGGGGGCGGGTGTGCGGGCCATCTGGCGCTCCGGCATGTCAGGTTCGGCGCAACCTGCGGGCTTGGCCCATCATGGTCAAGCCTTGTTCGGTGCCGGGCTTTCTTTTCTGCGGAAAATCATGCGGAAAAATGCCAAGAGGCCGCTCAAAACGCCAAGCCCGGCAAGCAAGCCGACCCCGGCAAAAACCGCCCCCTCGAAGGTCAGCGGAATGGCGGGCCGGTAATCAGACCAGGCGGCGCGGGCGATTTCCCCGTCAGTGAGCAGCGCCGCGTTGTAGGCACGGGTGAACGGCCCGGCCTGGCGCAGCGTGGCCAGATCAGTGCTCAGCCGGTCATGGCGCGCAAGTGTCTTCGTCATGGTGGCGGCGCGGGACTGGCCCATTTCGCTGCCCCGGGCCAGGTCTTGCAACGCCGCCTCGCGTGTGAGACCCAGCGCCTGGGCATCGGCGTCGAACTCGGCGACAAACCGGCTCAGCTCATCGACGGCCCCACCGAGGCGCTGCACATATTGCTGCGAGAATTCGGGAAATTGCGATGCACCCGCCGCCGCCAGCACACCGCCAGCCAACATAACCGCCCTGAGAACCATCACGCCGCCCTCTCAACCCGAACCTGTTTTCTGCGCAGAAAACAGTACGGAAAATGTGCATTTTCTGACCCGGAATTTTGCAAAATTTCGGTGGCGGCGGTAGATCAGACGCCCTTGCCCGGCAGATTTACGCCTGCGTAGATTTGCGCAACCTTCTCCACGGCGGCCTCGGGCGGCAGTTCCTCACTCTCGCCCGTGCGGCGCGACGTCAGTTCGACCACGCCGTTTTTCAAGCCCCGCGGCCCCACGGTGATCCGCCAGGGCAGACCGATGAGGTCCATCGTCGCGAATTTGCCGCCTGCCCGCTCATCGCGGTCATCATAAAGCGGCTCGAGCCCCAGCGCCGTCAGCGAGGAATAAAGCGCATCACAGGCGGCATCGGCTTCCATGTCACCCTGTTTGAGGTTCACCAGCCCGACATGGAACGGCGTCACGGCCTCGGGCCAGATGATGCCCTTGTCGTCATGGCTGGCCTCGATGATCGCCCCCAGAAGGCGGCTCACCCCGATGCCATGGCTGCCCATATGCACCGGCACCGGCTTGCCGTCCGGTCCCTGGACCGTGGCACCCATCGGTTCGGAATACTTGGTGCCGAAATAGAAAATCTGTCCCACCTCGATGCCGCGCGCAACGCGGCGGCGATCCTCTGGCACCTCGTCGAAAAGCGCCTCGTCATGGGTTTCGTCCGTGCGGGCATAGCGGCTGGTGAACTCCTCGAGTACGCCCGCGCATTGCGCCACGTCATCATAGTCGATCTCGCGGTCGCCGAAGGTCAGATCGGTGACGGCGCTGTCATAAAAGACCTCGCTCTCGCCCGTCTCGGCCAGCACAAGGAATTCATGCGTGTAATCGCCGCCGATCGGCCCGCCATCGGCGCGCATCGGAATGGCCTGAAGCCCCATGCGTTCATAGCTGCGCAGATAGCTCACCAGATGCCGGTTATAGGCGTGCAGCGCGTCCTCCCTGGTGAGGTCGAAATTGTAGCCGTCCTTCATGTAGAACTCGCGGCCGCGCATCACGCCGAAGCGCGGTCGGATCTCGTCGCGGAACTTCCACTGGATATGATACAGCGTCAGCGGCAGGTCCTTGTAGGAGCCCACATGGGCGCGGAAAATATCCGTGATCAGCTCTTCGTTCGTGGGCCCGTAGAGCATGTCGCGCCCGTGCCGGTCGGTGATGCGAAGCATCTCTTCGCCATAATCGTCATAGCGTCCGCTTTCGCGCCACAGGTCCGCGCCCTGAAGGGTCGGCATGAGCATCGGGATATGGCCCGCGCGCTGTTGCTCTTCATGGACGATATTCTCGATGTTCTTCAACACCTTGAAGCCCATGGGCAGCCAGGAGTAAATCCCCGCGCTCGCCTGCTTGATGAGCCCGGCCCGCAGCATCAGGCGGTGGCTGACAATCTGCGCCTCCGCAGGCGTCTCCTTGAGAACGGGAAGGAAGTAGCGGCTCAGGCGCATGGGGGAACCTTTCGGGGCATTGGCTGTCTCGGGTGCCGGTCTAGGCCAATTGGCGAGTGCGGGCAAGCGGCAGGAAATCCGCTCCGCCCCTTGCAACACGGGGCGCGATGGGCGATTTGTCAGGGAACAGAATGAGGATGTTTCCGCGTGGCGTTACCCGTCAAGACACAGATACAATACTGGGGCCTTGCGGCGCTCGTCTTCCTGGTGGTGCTGTGGTTCCTGGGCGATGTGATCCTGCCCTTCGTTCTGGGCGGAGCCATCGCCTATTTCCTCGACCCGGTCGCCGACCGGCTTGAACGAATGGGGCTTTCGCGGGCGCTGTCGGTGGTGACGATCACCCTGGTGGCGTTGATGATTTTCGTGGTCATGGCGCTTCTGGTGATCCCGACCCTGATCGAGCAGGCCGTCGCGCTTTTCGACACCGTGCCGCAACTGGCCCGCGAGTTCCAGGACTTCCTCACCGCCGCCTTCCCACAGCTGGGAGACGGCGAAAGCACCTTGCGCAAATCGCTTGATGCGGTGGCCGAAACCATCCAGTCGCGCGGAGGCGAGTTCCTTCAGACGGCGCTCAGCTCGGTCTCGTCACTGATCAACGTTGTGCTGCTCTTCGTGATCGTGCCTGTGGTGGCCTTCTACCTGCTTTATGACTGGGACCGGATGGTGGCCGCAGTCGACGACCTGCTGCCGCGTGACCACGCGCCGGTGATCCGCGACCTGGCCGGTCAGATCGACAGGACGCTGGCCAGTTTCATCCGGGGCATGGGCACGGTCTGCCTGATCCTCGGGAGCTATTATGCCCTTGCGCTTATGGCCGTGGGGCTGCAATTCGGGCTGGTGATCGGGGCGGTCGCCGGGCTGATCACCTTCATTCCCTATGTCGGCGCCCTGGTCGGCGGCCTTCTGGCAATCGGGCTGGCGCTGTTCCAGTTCTGGGGCGACTGGGTGTCCATCGGATTGGTGGCGGGCATCTTTGCCCTGGGCCAGGTGATAGAAGGCAATGTTCTCACGCCCAAACTGGTGGGCAGTTCGGTCGGGTTGCACCCGGTCTGGCTGATCTTTGCGCTGTCGGTCTTCGGCGCGTTGTTCGGCTTCGTCGGGATGCTGGTTGCCGTGCCTGTCGCGGCCTCCATCGGCGTGCTCGCGCGTTTCGCCTTCGGCCAGTACAAGGGCAGCCGCCTCTATCGCGGCCTGTCGGAGCAGGACGCCGAGTAATGTCCAGGCAACTGAGCTTTGATCTGCCAGCCCTGCCGGCGATGGGGCGCGATGACTTCTTTGTGTCACGCTCGAACGCCGCCGCCGTGGCGATGATCGAGGGCTGGCAGGACTGGCCCGCGCGCAAGCTGGCGCTGATCGGGCCCAAGGGTGCGGGCAAGACGCATCTGGTACATGTCTGGGCCGGGCTCAGCGGCGGGCGGATCGTGGCCGCCGAAACCCTTGGCGCGGCGGACATCCCCGCCCTGGCCGAAACCCATGTGGCCGTCGAGGACGCCCAGGATGTGGCCGGGCGGGCAGACGTCGAGGAGGCGCTCTTTCACCTGCATAACCTGGCCCTGGCCGATGGCCGTTCGGTGCTGCTGACCGCCTCGGGCGCGCCACAGCACTGGGGGCTGCGTCTGCCGGACCTCGCCAGCCGGATGGAGGGCACCCCCAGCGTGCACATCGCCGAGCCGGACGACGCGTTGCTGGCCGCCATTCTGATGAAGCTGTTCGCGGACCGGCAGTTGCGCCCCACGCCCGAGACCATCCCCTATCTGGTTCCGCGTATGCCGCGCGCCTTTGCGGCGGCCCACGCCATTGTGGACATGCTCGATCGCCTGGCGCTGGATCAGAGCAAACCGATCAACCGGCGGCTCGCGGCCGAGGCTCTGGACAATCTGGCTAACTGACGGCAAACTCTGACACTTTCCTGTTGCACAGCCGATCCATGAGAGGCCGATGACCACCTCCGATTTCCTCAAGTCCCCCTTTCCGCAGGCCACGGCGCTGCCGGGTGTCGACCTCGACGGACCGGGGCGGTTCTTCAATCGCGAGCTGAGCTGGCTGGCCTTCAACTGGCGCGTGCTGGAAGAGGCCCGGAACGCCCGTGTGCCGCTTCTGGAGCGGCTGCGTTTCCTGTCGATCTCGGCCACCAATCTCGATGAGTTCTACAATGTGCGCGTCGCGGGTCTGCGCGAATTGGCACGGGCCGGCAACACGACCCCCGCCGCCGACGGGCTGACCCCCGCCGAGCAGCTTGTGCTGATCAACGAGGACGCGCGCGACCTGCTCAAGGCGCAGCAGGCCGCCTACCAGGAATTGCGCGAGGCGCTGGACGCCGAGGGCATTCACATTCTGGATGCCGCCGACCTGGACGAGGTGGACCGCGCCCATCTGGCGGACATCTTTCTGGACAACGTCTTTCCGGTCCTGTCGCCGCTGGCGATCGACCCCGCGCATCCGTTTCCGTTCATCCCGAACCTGGGCTTCTCGCTGGCGCTGCATCTGGAACGCAAGAAGGGACAGCGAGAGCTTCAGGCGCTGTTGCCGATCCCGCAGCAGATCGACCGGTTCATCCCTCTGCCCGCCCGAGATGGCAGCGCGCGGTTCCTGCCGCTGGAAGAGGTGCTGCTCTTACATCTCGACAGTCTCTTTCCCGGCTATTCCTACAAGGGGCATTGCGCGTTCCGGGTGCTGCGCGACAGCGATCTGGAGGTCGAGGAAGAGGCAGAGGATCTGGTGCGCGAGTTCGAGGTGGCGCTGAAACGGCGTCGCCGGGGTGAGGTCGTTCGCATGAATATATCCGCACAAGCCCCTGAAACACTTAGGGATTTGATCATGAACGAACTGCATGTCATCCCCGATGAGGTGGTCGATGTGGACGGCATGATCGGCATGGCCGACCTCAAGGAGATGGTGCTGGACAGTCGGCCCGACCTGATGTGGCCGCCCTTCACGCCGCGGGTGCCCGAAAGGGTGCAGGATTTCGACGGCGACATGTTCGCGGCGATCCGGCAGAAAGACATGCTGCTGCACCATCCCTATGAAACTTTCGACATGGTCATTCGCTTTCTCGCCCAGGCGGCGCGGGACCCGGATGTGGTGGCGATCAAGCAGACGCTTTATCGCACCTCCAATGACAGCCCCATCGTGAGCGCGCTCTGCGAGGCTGCCGAAAACGGCAAGTCGGTCACGGCGCTGGTGGAGCTCAAGGCCCGGTTCGACGAAGCCGCCAACATTCGCCAGTCCCGGCGGCTGGAGCGGGCGGGTGCGCATGTGGTTTACGGTTTTCTCAACCTCAAGACCCACGCCAAGATCAGCACCGTGGTGCGCCGCGAGGGCGACAGCCTCGTGACGTATACCCATTACGGCACGGGCAACTATCACCCGATCACCGCGCGGGTCTACACCGATCTCAGCTTCTTTACTTGCGACAAGACGCTGGGCCGGGATGCAACGAAGGTTTTCAATTACTTGTCCGGCTATGCTCAACCTGAAAGGCTGGAAAACCTTGCGATTTCACCGCTCAATCTAAAGTCCAGCCTTCTGGAAATGATTAACGCGGAGATCGGTCATGCCAAGGCCGGCAAACCGGCCGAAATCTGGGCCAAGATGAACTCGCTCATTGATCCGGACGTGATCGACGCGCTTTATGCCGCCTCCCGGGCCGGGGTGAAGATCAGCCTCGTGGTGCGGGGTATCTGCGGATTGCGACCGGGGGTCGAGGGCCTGTCCGAAAACATCCGCGTCAAGTCTATCGTGGGACGGTTTCTGGAACATTCACGCATCGTGTGCTTCGGCAACGGGCACGGCCTGCCGCACAAGAAGGCGCGGGTGTTCATCAGTTCCGCCGACTGGATGGGACGCAACCTGAACCGGCGGGTCGAGACGCTGGTGGAAATCCAGAACGCCACCGTGAAAGCACAGATCGTGAGCCAGGTGATGGCCGCAAACATGGCGGATGTGGCACAGAGCTGGGTGATGAATGCCGATGGCTCCTTCAGCCGCGCCGCGGTCAAGCCGGGGGAGTTTGCCTTTAACTGCCACCGGTTTTTCATGGAAAATCCGTCACTTTCGGGCCGAGGCTCAGCCGGGGCTTCGGACGTGCCGAAACTCACCCATACCGAGGATTGACCCCTCACACGCGCTGCCCCATAAACGGGGTGCTGCGCCATTGCCGGGGACTTCATGACCACTGCCCAAGACACCCTGGACAGCCCCTTTGGCCGCCCCCTTTTCGACAAGCCGTCGGCCCGGGCGTTGCGCCGTGTTGGTGTGGTGGATGTGGGATCGAACTCGGTCCGGATGGTGGTCTTTGACGGCGCGGCGCGCTCGCCCGCCTATTTTTTCAACGAAAAGATCATGTGCGCCCTTGGCGCCGGCATGTCAGAGACCGGCCGGCTGAACCCCGAGGGGCGTGTACGGGCGCTGAACGCATTGAAACGGTTCCGGATTCTGGCCGAGAGCATGGAGACCGGGCCACTGACCATCGTGGCCACGGCCGCCGTGCGCGAGGCAACGGACGGACCGGAGTTCTGTGCCGATGTGATGCGCGAGACGGGGCAGAAAATATGGGTCATCGACGGGCTGGAGGAAGCCCGTCTATCGGCGCAGGGGGTGCTTCTGGGCTGGCCGGGCTCTTATGGGCTGGTCTGCGACATCGGCGGGTCGTCGATGGAACTCGCCGAGATCGACGGCGGCTCGGTCGGCCGGCGGGTGACGTCCGAGCTGGGGCCGCTCAAGTTGCGGGACATCAAGGGCGGAAAGCGAAAGAGGCGACAATATATCAAGGATGTACTGGACGGACTTCATGCCCGGATGGGGCCTCAGAACGACCGGCTGTTCCTGGTGGGTGGCTCGTGGCGGGCGATTGCCAAGATCGATATGGCGCGGCGCGGATACCCGCTGCATGTGCTGCACGAGTACCGGATGACCACCAAGGCGGTGCGTGAAACCGCGAGGTTCATCGCCGCGTCGGACCTTGAAGAGCTTCGCACGGAATGCGGACTGTCGGCACTCAGGATGAGCCTTGTGCCCAACGCGATCGAGGTGCTTTACGAACTGGTGCGCACCTTCAAACCGCGCGACATTGCCCTCTCCAGCTATGGCATCCGCGAGGGGATGCTCTATGGGCAGATGCCTCAGCGGCTCAAGGACCGCGACCCGCTGATCGAGGCCTGCCGCCATGCCGAACACAAGGACGCGCGGGTTCCGGGCTTTGGCAAGATCATCTACAACTTCATCCAACCCCTTGTCAGATCAACAAAAATCGAAAGGCAGCGTCTTATCAAAGCGGCCTGCCTCCTGCATGACGTGAGTTGGCGAGCGCATCCCGATTACCGGGCCGAGGTCTGTTTCGACAACGCCACAAGGGCCAATCTGGGAGGGCTCAAGCATTCCGAGCGGGTGTTCCTGGGGCTGGCGCTGATGTACCGCTATTCCAACAAGACCGAGAACACGCGCTTTGCGCCCCTGCTCGACATGATCGATGCGAAGGCCCATCACGAAGCCGAGGTGCTGGGCAAGGCGATGCGCTTTGCCGCGATGCTGTGGCCGAACAAGGATGCCCGCCCCGGAGAGCTGCGCTGGTTCCCCAAGAAGAAGCGGCTCGAACTGCTTCTGACGCCCGAGGCAGCGCCGCTGTACGGCGAGGTGGCGCAGGCCCGGTTTCAGTCTCTGGCGGACACATTGAATGCTGAAGTTTTAGTCAAGGGTTGGGACGTAACCAATTGATCTGACATCAGAGCTCTATTTCCTCTCCTTGCGGATCGGCGCCCTCCGGCCCGGCGTCCCCGTCCGGGGATTTGCGGCGGATGATGATGTCACCATTGGGCAGAATTTCGGGCGGGTGATACAGCGTGATGTCATCGACCCCGGACAGAATATCGGCCAGGGCCGGGCCCATTGCAGTTACGAAATCGCGCATCTTGGGGCCCATCGTTTCGGCCATGCCGCGCAGGTCCTGCATGGCGGGCGCCATCTCGTCGGCCAGCCCTTCAAGCATCATGCGCGCGCCGCGCTCGATCAGCGACAGCCCGTCCTCCTCGGCCTCCTGGGCCGGGACGGGCGTGGCGAGCATTGCCGCGAAGGTCGCGATCAGAACGGGTTTCATACCCATCATATAGGGCCGGATCGGGCGGACCAAAGGGGGGGCACCGTCCCGCCGCGTCAAGGTCTTGAGAAACCGCGAAAAATTGGAGATCGGTTTCACGTCTGTATCGCGTCGGTATCACGTCGGTGTTTCTGTACGGTGCGTTTACCTGGCGATCAACATGACCGCACCGTCCGCTGCCCGGTGGTTAACACGGCACCGGGCGGCGTGCGCTGCCCCCGCTCACAGGTCGATGTCGAGCGTCACCGGAAAATGGTCCGAGGCGGTGATCAGCGCATCGCACAATTCGGGCAGGTTCCAGCAGTCGGGGTCGTCGAACGGGTGCCAGATGCGCCAGTTCGGACCCATGGCCCGCAGGTCGGGCGAGATCATCACGTAATCCAGCAGCGCCTGCATGTAGCGTTTGGTGTCCGAGCGATAGAAACGCGCGGTGCTGACCAGCGCTCCGATGCGCCGGCTCAGCGCGTCGCGGGCATGGGGGTCGAAGAGCGCAGTCTCGCCTTCGCCCAGGACGATCTCGACCGAGCTGCGCCCGAAGAGGTGTTCGTATTCGTCAAGCCCCGGCCCGTCATTCAGATCACCCACCACCATGAGCGGATCGCCGTCGGCCAGATGCGCCTCGACCCGGTGGCGCAGCCAGATTGCCTGGGCCAGCTGCTTGCGGCGGTTCGCGATGCCGACGCGCATGGCCTCGTTATTGGACGTGGCCCCGTGCGGTGCCTTGGATTTCAGATGCACGCCGATCAGGCGGAAAACCGCGCCCGAGGCCGCCTGCACCGCCAGCTCCAGCGGCGGTTTGGAAAAGCGCACGATGTCCTCGGTCGCGTCGATGTCCAGGTCGATGCGGAACGCCCCGTCAAAGCGCGGGGCATCCGGCGCGCCCTTCTTGCCGGTGGCATCGCCGATGGGGTCATGCACGACCTGCATCGCATCGGGGTCATAGAGAAAGGCGATTTCCTGCTGGGTGTCGTTCTCGAAACCCAGCACCGCCTTGCGGGCCCGCAGATCGAAGCTGCGGGCGAACGTCTCCAGCGCCGCCACGGTCGAACGGCGGGAGTTCTGATCGGGGGCCTCGATGATCATGATCCCGTCGGCATCAACCGCGGTCAGCACCATGGCAATGGCGGCGATCTGATCCGCGCGGGTCACGTTGTAGCGCGCCGACCAGCCACCATCGTCCAGCAACCCGCCCGCGTCGTCAAAGAGCGCATTGAACCATTCGATGTTGTAGGTTGCGATGCGCATGGCTCAGGTGCCCTCGTTGATCTCGTCCCAGGCGCGGTTGATGTCAACCATCCGCTTCTCGGCCAGCTTGATCGCCTCTTCGGGCACGCCACGGGCCATCATCCGGTCCGGATGCGTCTCGCGCACCAGCCTGCGCCAGGCCTGACGGATCGCGTCGCGCGGCATATCGGGCGTCACCCCGAGAATGGTGTAGGGATCGGCGGCGGCATCGGGCACAAAACGTGCCCTGATGCCGCGGAACTCGGCATCAGGCAGGTCGAATATCTCGGCCACGCGGGCCAGGAACGCGTCCTCGTTCGGGTGATAGACGCCGTCAGCCATGGCGATGTGAAAGAGCCCCTCCATGAGATCGCAAAGCGGCGTCTCCTCGTCCCCGAACATGGATTTGATGCGGCGGGCATATTCCTCGAACCCGGCCACATCCTGCCGCGCGAGGTTGAAGACCCGTGCCGCGCCCGCCTCGTCCGCGCGGGCGATCTGGAAAACCTCGCGAAAGGCCGTCACCTCGTCGCGGGTCACCAGCCCGTCGGCCTTGGCCATCTTGGCCGACAGCGCGATGACCGCAATCGCAAAGGCCACGGTGCGCTCGGGCGGGCTGCGCAGGCGGTCGAAGATGGCCGTGAGGCTTTCGCCCTGGGCCAGGGCGGAAATGGCGTCGGAGATGCGGGACCAGAGCGACATGGCGTGACCTTAACGGGTTTTCCGGGCGGGGGGTACACAATCCCCGCCGGCGCGCGCGGCCGCACGGGCTGGTTTTTGAGTATTTCCGGAAAGATGAAGGGGGATGGTTTTCATCCTTGCGCAATACTCATGCTGACGTGGCCCTCAGAGCAGGCGCTGAAGCAGGACGAGATCCATCCAGCGGTCGAATTTGCGACCCACCTGCGGGAGGGTGGCAATGCGGGCGAAGCCGATGGCCTCGTGAAAGGCCACGCCCGCCGGGTTTTCGGCGCTGACCCCGGCGACGAGCGCGTGGATGCCCTCGGCGCGTGCGGCACGGGTGAGCGCCTGCATGAGGGCACGGCCAAGGCCCCGGCCCTGGGCCTGCGGCGCAAGGACGATCGTGTGTTCCCTTGTGTGGGCGTAGCCGGGGCCGCTCCGGAATGGGAAATAGGTGGCAAACCCGATGACCTGGCCTGCCTCCTCGGCCACCTGGAACCCGGCCCCGCGAGCGGAGATGTCGGCGGCGATCTGCGCTGGCGTCTTGTCCAGCGCGTTGAAGGTGACGGCGGTGTCGCGGATCATCGGGTTCCAGAACGCCGCTATGGCCTCGGCGTCCCGGGCGCGCCCGGGCCGGATGATCACCCGAGGCTCCGCGGGCCCGAGGGCGTGTCAAAGCGCGCCTCGAGCCCCGGCGCGCCGGTCTCGCAGGTGACGCGTAAGTCGGTCAGGCGCGGTGCCAGGCGCGCCTTCAGCAATTCGGCCTCGGGGTGGCGCACGACCAGCCCAGACAGGCGGCAGCCCGACGCCTTGAGCCGCGCGGCGGGATGCGCCGTGCCGTCCCATTGCATGATGGCCGGGTGGCAATTGTCAAACGGCAGCACGCCGCTTTCGGGCACGGCCATGCGCCAGGCAAGATCGCCTCGGAAGAGCGGCACGGGCGATCCGGCCCCGGGCAGCAGCACGAGATCGGCCTCCAGATTATCCGAGCGGCAAATCCAGGTCGTGAGGCGCGGCGATCCGTCGAAGCGGTCCAGGTCGAACCAGCGGGGCCGGGCCGAGTCCATCGCCGTGGGATCGATCGCGATCACCTCGAGATAGAGCCCCTCCTCAAGCCCCAGCAGCATGTTATGCGTGCCGAAATGCGCGTGCTGCCCGCCCGGCTCGAGCGCCACGCCCAGCGCCTCTTCGACATAGGCGCGGCCCTCCTCCAGCTTGCCCGCCGCAACGGCAAGGTGATCCAGTGTCAACATGCGCGCGCCCCTGCTTCTTTCTGGTCACAAATACCCATTCAACCGGCACCCGCCCCAAGCCCGGCCAGGGTGACAAGCGCCCAGACCGCCACCAGAACCGTAGGATAGAACGTGGCCGCGAAGCCGAAGGCCCGCAGCGGCGGCGCGATGTGGTATCCGATCCAGAAGGCCAGCCGCGCCACGGCAAAGCCCAGTCCGAGGCTCAGGATCACACCGGGACCGCGCTCGCCCAGCATCAACGCGGCGGCGGGCCAGATGGCAAGCGCGAGGACCAGCTGTTCGACCGTGTTGACCAGCACACGCTGGTCGATCTGCGCGCCTGTGCCGGGGGCAAGGTCCTGACCGTCGATGATCGCGTCATCGAAGAAGCGGCGCTGGGCCAGCCGCGCGATGACCAGCATCAGGACAAGCCCCGGCGCGAGAAAGGCGGTGAGGATCGTCGGGGTGAGCGCGAAGATCGGCACTTTGATCTGCGTGCCGCCGACATAAAGCAATCCCACCGCCCAGAGCGCGCCAAGCGCCATCCCGACTGCGATCCGGCCCCGTTTGCCCATGCGCCCTACCCCGCCATCAGCGCGGTTGCCGCCGCGCGCGCCTCGTCCGTCACCCGGTCGCCCGAGAGCATACGGGCGATCTCGTCGACGCGCTCGGCCTCGCCCAGGGCCACGACGCGGCTGAGGGTTTCATCCTTGCGCGTCTCCTTTTCGACGCGCCAGTGATGCGCGGCCAGCGCGGCGACCTGGGGTGAATGGGTCACGACCAGCACCTGGCCTTTGGCCGCGAGCCCGGCCAGTCGGCGGCCCACCGCGTCCGCCGTGGCCCCGCCGACGCCGCGGTCGATCTCATCAAAGATCAGCGTCAGCCCCGAGTCCTCGCCCACCAGACACACCTTGAGCGCCAGCAGAAAGCGGCTGAGCTCTCCGCCCGAGGCGATCCTGGCCAGCGGCCCCGAGGGCGCGCCGGGGTTGGTGGCGACCTCGAAAGTGACCTCGTCCGCGCCATCGGGCCCAGGCGTGGCACCCGTGATTTGTGTCGTGAAAACAGCGCGTTCCATCTTGAGCGGGGTCAATTCGGCGGTGACGGCCGCATCGAGGTTCCGAGCCGCAGATATGCGGGCCCTGGTGAGCGTGGCGGCGTGTTGTGCGTAATCCGCTTCGGCCTCGGCCAGCGAGGCGCGCAGCGCCGCCACTTCGCCATCGCCCTGATCGAGCGCCGTCAGACGCCCCCGCAGGTCTTCGGCGAGCGCGCCCAGATCATCGGGCGCGAGCCCGTGTTTGCGCGCCAGAGCGCGGATCGCGAAGAGACGTTCTTCGGTCTCTTCCAGCTCGGCCGGGTTGAAGGCCAGCGCGTCCAGGCAGACCTCGACCCCGCGGGCGGCCTCGTCCAGCTCCACCAGCGCGCGGCCCAGCGCGGCAATGGGCGCATCCGCGGTGCCCTCGGCGCGGTCCGCCACGCCTTCGAGCCAGCGCAGCGCGTCGACCGCGGCGCCTTCGGCCCCCTCGGAACCGATGGCCCGGGCGGCGCGGGTGACGTCCTCGCGGATACGCTCGGCGGATTGCATGAGACGGCGGCGCGTGTCGAGGGTTTCATCCTCGCCGGGCCTGGGATCGAGCGCGTCCAGTTCAGCCGCGGCGTGGCGCAGGAACTCTTCTTCGGCGCGGGCCGAGGCCAGGGCGGCCTCGGCGGTCTCAAGCGCCTTGCGGGCGTCGCGTTTTGTCCGCCATGCCGTGCGGACCCCGGCGATCAGCGCCCCGTGGCCGCCATAAGTGTCGAGCAGGGCCCGGTGCCCGCGCGGGTTCAGAAGGCCACGGTCGTCATGTTGTCCGTGCAGTTCGATCAGCACATCGGAGAGCTGCCGCAGCACCTCGCCGGAACAGCGGCGGTCATTGACCCAGGCGGTCTTGCGCCCGTCCACGGCGTTGACGCGGCGCAGGATCAGTTCGTCCCCGCCGGGCAGACCGGCCTCGGCCAGCACCGCCCGGGCGGGATGATCGGGGGCAAGTGCGAACACGGCCACCACCTCGCCCTGATCGGCCCCGGCGCGCACCAGCTCGGCCCGGCCCCGCCAGCCCAGCACAAAGCCCAAAGCATCGAGAAGGATCGATTTGCCCGCGCCGGTTTCACCGGTCAACACATTGAGACCCGGGCGAAAATCGAGTTTCAGCCGATCGATGATCAGCATGTCGCGGATGTCGAGATGGCGCAGCATGAGGTGTCAACCCGTAGGATGGGTGGGGGCACCCATCGCCCTTTTTACAGCCATTCGCCCTTGATCATCTGGCGATAGACCTTGCGCAGCCAGTTGTCGCCGGCAGGCTCGGGGCGCAGGCCGCGCGCGGTCAGCAGCGCATAGCTGTCCTCGTACCAGTCCGTGGCGCGGAAATTGTAGCCCAGGATCGCCCCGGCGGTCTGCGCCTCGTTGGTCAGGCCGAGCGACAGATAGGCCTCGACCAGCCGGTGCAGCGCCTCTGGCGTCTGGCTGGTGGTCTGGAAATCCTCGACCACGACGCGGAACCGGTTGATCGCCGCCGGGAAGTGATCGCGCCGGAGATAGTAGCGCCCCACTTCCATCTCCTTGGCCGCGAGATGATCAAAGGCCAGGTCGAACTTGAGGACGGCCGAACGCGCGTATTCGCTGTCGGGATAGACCTCGATCACCTTGCGCAACTCCTGCAGCGCGAGGAAGGTCAGGCCCTGATCGCGGCCGACCTCGTCAATCTGGTCGTAATAGCTGAGCGCCAGCAGGTACTGCGCGTAGGCCGCATCCTCGTCGGTGGGATAGAAGTCGATGTAGCGCTGGGCGGCGGCGCGCGAGGCCTCGTAATCCTTGTCGAGCTGATGCGAGTAGGCCTGCATGATCACCGCGCGCTTGGTCAGCTCGGAATAGGGGTAGAGCCGCTCCACCTCCGCAAAGCTCTGCGCTGCGAGCCTTGGCTTGTTGCGGCTGAGGTCGTATTCGGCGCGTTCGAAAATCTGCTTGGCGGTGTAGTTCTCGTAGTCCAGTTCGCCCCGTTCCACGCGTCCGCGTATGCTGCTGCAGGCACCCAGGAAGGACACGAGCACCAGAGCACCTACCATCGTCACTCCGAAACGGAACCTGCCGCCTGTCATGCGCGAAACTGCCCCCACTGCAATATGATCGGAATCTATCCCAATCCTGCCATCGGTGCTAGCACAGAAATCCGGGATGCAAAACGGCTTTGGCACAATTTCTCGTGTGAATTTGCGCGCGGGCCAAACCGGCGCGTTTGCCTGCGCCCGACGTGCGGGTTTTCGCGTGTTTTCAGAACGATGAAGGACATGGGGGGCGGTCAGGCAACCTGCGGCACTTCGCCCCAATGCACACCGGCGCCGGGCAGTTTGGCGGCCATGGCGGCGTCGCATGTCACCCATTCGACCGCGCCCGGCGTGTCAAACAGAGCCCGCAGCAGTTCGTTGGTCAGCGCGTGGCCGGCGCGGCTGCCGGTGTAGTGGCCCAGAAGCGGCGCCCCCGCCAGCGCCAGATCGCCAAGCGCATCCAGCATCTTGTGGCGCACGGCCTCATCGGCGTGGCGCAACCCGCCCGGGCTGAGCACCTTGTCGCCATCCACCACGACCGCGTTGTCGAGCGTACCGCCCTGGGCCAGGCCGTTTTCCAGCATCGTGTCGATGTCGGATTTGCGGCAGAAGGTGCGGCTGTCGGACAGTTCGCGTACGAAGCTGCCATTGGACATGTTGAGCCGCTTGCGCTGAACGCCGATGGCGGCGTCGTCAAAATCGATGTCGAACTCGATCAGAAGCGTGTCATGCGGCGCGATGCGTGCGCGGGCCTCGCCGCGGTGCACTTCAACCGGTTTGAGAACCCTGAGCGCGCGCACCGGCGCGTTCTGGCGCGCAAGGCCCGTCTCCAGGATACCGCGTACGAAGGGCACGGAGCTGCCGTCGAGGATGGGCATTTCCGGTCCGTCCACCTCGAGCAGCGCGTTGTGCACGCCGCAGCCCATCAGCGCGGCCATCACATGTTCGACGGTCGACAGCTGGGCCCCGTGCTCGTTCTCGAGCCGGGTGCAGAGCGGGGTCTGGACCACGCGATCCCAAAGCGCGGGGATGTCGCCCTGTCCGTCGGCCACGTCCACGCGCCGGAACACGATGCCATGGCCCGCAGGCGCGGGACGCATCACGAGGCGCGCGGGCGCTCCGGAATGGAGGCCGACACCGTCGAAGGCGATCTGGTCGTGAAGCGTGATCTGCACGTTATCCTCGGCGTGACGCGAGGCGCAGGGGCGGGCTCGCAAGATGGGTCAGGGTGTACGACCCAGGCCGCGTGGCCACAATTCAATCTTTGCAACGGCGTGTAACATCGCGATGTCAAAGGGCGGCGGGTTCTTGCCGATGGGTTTTGGAGCGCTTCTGGACGATTTGTCGTCAAACGCGAAAGGGCCGCCCAACGGCGGCCCTTTACGTCTGGCAAGTCGTTGATTTCGCCCTAGTTTGCCTGACGGCGCAGGAAGGCGGGAATCTCGATCTGTTCGTCGCGCTCGGCCTCGGGTTCGACCGCGGCGGGCTGTGCGGCACCGGCCTGAAGTGTTGGCTGCTGGCGCGGCGTGCGGGGTGCTTCGGCTTCGGATGCATGACCCGTCATGCGGTTCAGCAGCGAGTTGATTCCAAAGCGCGGGCGCTCGGCCTGCGATTCCGCGCCCTCTGCGGGTGCGGCCGTGGCGGTGCGTTCCACCGGGGTGCCGGAAGCCTTGCCGACAGCGGCCTGAAGCCGGGCGAGAGCCTCGGGCGTGGGCGTGCCGGGGGCCGGAGCCCTGGGGGCCACGAAGGCCTCGAGCGCGGGTTCGGGGGCCGCGTGGACCTGATCTGCGGGAGCGGGCTGGTAGGCGGGCGGCGGCATGTCGTCCACCACCGGGTCCTGTCCGGCGCTTTCGGCGTCGAAGATGTCTTCCATCTGCTCCTGCGCGGCGGCGCGCTCGGCCTCGAAGCCTGCGAAGGCGGGTTGTTCTTGGGCGGGCGCCTCGGCGGTGGCGGCGACGGCGGGCATCTCCTCGACCGGCGCGGTTGCGGCCTCGTCATGGGCCTCCAGCGAGGTGGTTTGGGCCAGAGGTTCGGCCAGGCTGCGGCGCGGCACGGGGATGTCGTGATGGTTCTCGGTCGCGTCGATGCCGGTGGCGACGACGCTGACGCGCATCGCGCCTTCCATCGAGGTGTCGAGTGTCGAGCCCACGATGATGTTGGCCTCGGCGTCCACTTCCTCGCGGATGCGGTTGGCGGCCTCGTCCAGTTCGAACAGGGTAAGATCGTGACCACCGGTGATGTTGATGAGCACGCCCTTGGCACCTTTCAGGCTGATCTCGTCCAGGAGCGGGTTGGCGATGGCCTTTTCGGCGGCCTGGATGGCGCGATCTTCGCTGGCATCCTCGCCGGTGCCCATCATCGCCTTGCCCATCTCGTCCATCACGGCACGGACATCGGCAAAGTCGAGGTTGATCAGACCCGGGCGGACCATCAGGTCGGTGACGCCCTTGACGCCCTGGTAGAGCACGTCGTCGGCCATGGAAAACGCTTCGGTGAAGGTGGTTTTCTCGTTCGCCAGGCGGAAGAGGTTCTGGTTCGGGATGATGATCAGCGTATCCACGACCTTTTGCAGCGCGTCCACGCCGTCCTCGGCCTGTTTCATGCGCTTGGCCCCTTCGAACTGGAAGGGTTTGGTCACGACGCCGACGGTCAGAACGCCCAGTTCGCGTGCCGCCTGTGCGATAATCGGAGCCGCGCCGGTGCCGGTGCCGCCGCCCATGCCGGCGGTGATGAAGCACATATGCGCACCCGCGAGGTGATCGACGATCTGTTCGATGCTCTCTTCGGCGGCCGCAGCGCCGATCGAGGCCTTGGCACCTGCGCCCAGGCCTTCGGTCACTTTCACGCCCAGCTGGATGCGGCTATGCGCATCCGACTGGCTCAGCGCCTGGGCATCGGTGTTGGCCACCACGAAGTCCACGCCATCGAGTTGTTTCTCGATCATGTTGTTGACGGCATTGCCGCCGGCCCCGCCGACACCGAACACGGTGATACGGGGTTTGAGGTCTTCGTGACCGGGTACGCTGAGATTGAGTGTCATCGCTCTGTTCCGCCTGCTGTTGCGCCCGGTTCCGGGCCGTTTTTCCGCCTGATGGGCCTATTATTAACGGGGCTTGCCCAAATCGTCACCAATAATTTCGGCAAAAACCGCAAAATATGGGGCTTTTTCTGTCTCTTTTCGCGGTATTTCGCCGATCACACATCATATTGGGGTCACCAGTTGTCCTTGAACCATTTCATCGCCCGTTTCAGGGACCGCGCCGGGTAGCGGTCAACCGGCAGATCGAAGTCCCACCATTCGTCCTGGGGATTCGCCGCAAACAGGCAGAGACCCACCGCGCTGGCAAAGCCCGCGCCGGTCGCGGCCTGTGGCAGGCCATGCACCCGAAGCGGCCGCCCGAGGCGGACCTGCTGGCCGAGAATGCGCGACGCCAGCCCGTCGAGGCCGGGAATTTGCGACCCGCCGCCGGTGAGGACGATCTGCTGGGAAGGCAGGTGGTCAAAGCCCGCAGCATCGAGCCGCGCGCGCACCTCTTCGAGGATTTCCTCGACCCGCGGCCGCATGATGCCGATCAGTTCGGCGCGGCTCACCGTGCGGCGGTCATGTTCATAGTCGCCGGTGTCGCCGCCGATCTCGATCATCTCGCGGTCGTCCATGCCGGTGGCCACGACGCCGCCATAGAAGGTCTTGATCCGCTCGGCCACCGCGGCGGGGACCTGAAGCCCCATGGAAATGTCACCCGTCACGTGATCGCCGCCCATCCGCACGCTGTCGGCATAGATCATGTGTTTCTTGATGAAGACCGAGATGCCGGCGGTGCCGCCGCCAAGGTCGATACAGGCCGCGCCCAGTTCCTGTTCGTCCTCGACGAGGCTGGAAATGCCCGCAACATAGGCCGAGCTGGCCACGCCCGCGAGTTCCAGGTCGCAGCGTTTCACGCAATAGGCGAGGTTCTGGATCACGGCGGCATCGACGGTGAGCATGTGCATGTCTGTGGCCAGCGTCTGACCCAGCTGGCCGCGCGGGTCGATCAGGCCCGAGCGGTGATCGAGCGCGAAATTCACCGGCTGGGCGTGCATCACTTCGCGGCCCTCGCCATAGTCCGGCACGTCGCAGGCCGAGAGCACGCGGGAAATGTCCTGTTCGGTAACGACGTGGCCTTCGAGGTCCACGGCCCCGGCCAGCCCGTAGGAGCGCGGGCCGGCCCCCGAGAAGCAGGCGATCACGTGGTCGACACGGATATTGGCCATTTTCTGGGCCGCCTGCACCGCCGTCCGGATGGCCCGTTCGGTTTCCTGCATGGCGCTGATCTCGCCGAATTGCACCCCGCGCGAGCGGGTCGTCGCGGCACCGATGACGCGAAAGCCCGCCTGCCCCGCGAGCGAGCCGACGCCGTCCGCCTCGATCCGGTCGGTGCCGTCAAAGCGCAGCACCAGGCAGGCGATTTTCGAGGTGCCCACATCGAGCACCGCCACCACGCCGCGTTGCATGGCCGCCTTGCGCATGTTGCGCATGGCACGTTGGGATTCGTAGAGTTCAATCATTGTTCAGCCACCTCTGCACCCGCATTGCGCGCCCGCCACCATTCATCGACGGCGCGCTCCCTCATCCGTACGGCGGGCCGCTCGGCCAGCCGCATGTCCACAATCGCTATGTCGCGCCCCAGCATGTCCTGGGTCTGATCCAGGACGATCACCCGTTCCAGCGCCCGCACCGGCGCGGCCTCGGGCAGCAGGATGCGCTGGTCATTGTCCAGCACCACGTCCCAGCGCCGGTCGCCCATCCGGACCAGTCCGCGGATACGTTTCTCCAGCGGACCGGCGGCGGCGCGCAGGGCCAGCGCCTCGGGAACATTCGCCTCGGCCCCCTGCCCGGTCAGAAGCAGCAGATCTTCATAATCGGCCAGGCGCTCGGCCTCGGCGATGATCGCGCCTGACGTATCGACGATGTGCAGCCCCGCCCGCGTGCGCCAGAGCGCGGCGGGCTGGCGTTCGGTCACGGTCAGTTCGAGCACCCCGCCCCTGCGGATGCGCAGGGCGGCAGCGGCCACGGGCGGCAGATCCTCGATCGTCATGCGGACCGCGTCCAGATCAAGGTCGAACGAGCTGGCCGGCAGCGGCACGGGAAAGATGTCGCGGATTTCGCCGGCGACCTGCGGGCTGGCGCCCTCGATGGACAGAAGCTTGACCATGAATTCGGGGCGCTGCTGGATCTGCTCGCGGGTGTCGTTGTAGCCCTGCACGATCTGTTGCTGCCTGGCCGGGTCCGAGAGATAGACCGAGGCGATGGCAAAGGTGGCCACGAAGGGCAGGCCGACGCGCAGGAAGCGGCGAAACAGCGGCGTCAGCATGAGCCGCTGCATTCGGTAGTTCATCCGCGATGGGGCCGGGTCGGTCCGGGGTCTGGCCTCGGGTTTCAGCGGTCGCATGAGGCATCCTCCGCGATCCAGCGGCATAGCTCGGGAAAGCTCATGCCCGCATGGGCCGCCTGTTCGGGGCTGAGCGAGGTGGGGGTCATGCCGGGCTGAGTGTTGGTCTCCAGGAGGATCAGACCGTCGAGGCCGCGCGCCTCGTCCCAGCGGAAATCGGTGCGGCTCATGCCGCGGCAGCCGAGGGCCCGATGCGCGCGGATGGCATAGTCGAGGCAGGCGTCCGTGATGCCCTGCGGGACCTGCGCGGGGATTTCATGGCGCGAGCCGCCGGGGGCATATTTGGCGTGGTAGTCATACCAGCCGTCGGTGATGATGTCCGTCACCCCCAGAGCGCGTGTGCCGCCGGCCCCGCTGAGCACGGTGGTGGTCAGTTCGCGGCCCGGCGCGTAGGCCTCGACCATGAGCGTGTCGGGCATGTCCTCGGCGATCCGAGGCGGGCCGTTTGCGGCCTCCTGCACGATATAGATGCCCACGGACGAGCCTTCGTTACAGGGTTTGACCACGTAGGGCGGCTCCATGACGTGGGCGGCGGCGACCTCCGCCTTGTCGGCCAGGACGCTTGGCACCACGGGCAGGCCGTGGGCGCGGTAGGTTTCCTTGGTCTTCTGCTTGTCCATGGCGAGCGACGAGGCCAGCACGCCGGAATGGGTGTAGGGGAGGCGCATCCATTCCAGAAGACCCTGGACGCAGCCATCCTCGCCCCAGCGGCCATGCAGCGCATTGAAGACGACGTCGGGTCCGATCTCGGCAAGGCGCGTGGCAAGGTCGGGGCCGGCATCCAGCTCGACCACCTCAAATCCCGTGTCCCGCAATGCGGCGGCGCATTCGTGTCCTGACGACAGCGACACCTCGCGTTCGGCCGAGGGGCCACCCATCATCACCGCCACTTTGAGGGTGCTGCTGCTCGCATGACCCACCTGAGTGCCTCAATTTGTCGGGCGTCTGCCGCCCTGCTTGTTGGGGCCTTATGGCCCGGATTTGTTAAGTCTGCCTGCTAGCCGTTTTCCGACCCTTTACACGGGGCCGGTTCGCCGACCCTCAGTATTTCCCATTCTAGCGTTATTCCACTGGTATTGAAAACCTTTTTTCGCACTTCCTCGCCCAGACCTTCGAGATCGGCCGCCGTGGCTCCGCCGGTGTTGACCAGGAAGTTGGAATGTTTGGGGCTCATCTGTGCGCCGCCACGGCGCGCGCCGCGCATCCCGGCGTCGTCGATCACCTTCCAGGCCTTGAGGTCATGACTGTCATCCGCCCGCCCCGTGGAACTGAACCCGGCGGGGTTCCGGAAGGTGCTGCCGGCGGTGCGGTCCCTGGTGGGCTGGGTTTCGTCGCGTTTGGCAAGCTGCGCGGTCATCCGCGCATTCAGGGCCTCCGGGTCGTCCCGGCGCGCCTCGAAGGTGGCCGAGATGATCACCCCGCCCTCGGGCAGGTCGGTCTGACGATAGCGGAAGTTGAGGTCATCGGCGGTGAGCGTGACCACGTCGCCCGCGCGCGTGACCGCTTGGGCGCTGAGGAAATGATCGGCCGTATAGCTGCCATAGCAGCCCGCATTCATCCGCACCGCCCCGCCGATGGCACCCGGAATGGTACGCAGAAAGGTGAGATCGAGCCCCGCATCGGCGGCTTTCCTGGCCACATGGGCATCAAGTGCCGCCGCCCCCGCCGTCACGCGGCTGCCCTCGATCTCGATCCCGTTGAAGCCGCGCCCGAGCCGGATCACCACCGCGCGCAACCCCCCGTCGCGCACGATGAGGTTGGAGCCGACGCCCATCGCAAAGACCGGCACGCCGGGGTCGAGATCGCGCAGGAAAGCGGCAAGATCGTCTGCATCCGCGGGCTGAAAGAGCCAGTCCGCGGGCCCGCCCACGCGCAGCCATGTGAGGTCGGAAAGGGGGCGGTTCGGGGTCAGCCTGCCGCGGGGGTTGGGAAGACCGGTCATGGTGCTGTCGGGCTGCGCCTGTTGCGCAATGCCGCCACTCCTGCCCCGGTCAGCAGACCGAGTTCAAGTGGCAGGAGGCCCAGCACCGCCAGCACCGCCTGCCCGACCCCGTCGAAACCGGCGCGCGTGTCGGCCGCCATGCGCAGCCAGAGGAAGATGGCGGCAAAAAGCGCGATGGTCACAAGCACAAGCAGCATCCACCACCCCCAGCGGCGCGCACGCCCCAGCCGATGGCCCAGCCAGCCACCGATGGCGAGGCTGATTGTGGGCAGCACGAAAATCATGGGCGAAGTGTGGTTTGGAGGCTCATGCAATCGCTTTAGCCCAAGTGCAGCAGGTTGCAAATGCCGCGCGTGCGGCCGAGGGCGGAATTCGGGTATTTCCAACCAGAAAGAAGCAGGCCCTACCCCGGCTTCTTTCTGGTTTCAAATACCCGTCTCCGAGGCAAACAAGAGGGCGATCAGCCCAGTCTGGCGCGCATCCAGCGGCCAAGGTAGATCACCGGCCAGCGCAGCGTGGACATGCCTGCGGCCAGAACCGCCAGCCCCCACCAGGGGCCGTTTTCCAGCGTGACATAGCCAAGGATCGGAACGCCGAGCGCCATGAGAAAATAGGCGCGGGCCCAGTAATTGTCGCGGCTGGGCAGCATGGCCAGAAGATTGGCCAGAACGGCCCAGGCGCTGGCGAGGATCAGGGACAGGCTCATGCGGCGGCTCCTTGCAGGCGGGCGGGAAGACCGTTGGCCCAGGCGCTGATCGTGCCGGCGCCGAGGCAGACGACCATGTCGCCGGGGCGCGCCTCGGCGCGCACCAGGCCTTCGAGGTCGTCCTCGTTCTCGATGGCGCGCGCGTGGCGGTGGCCGTGGCGGATGAGACCCGCCACCAGGTCATCGCGGCTGGCCCCCTCGATGGGATCTTCGCCAGCCGCGTAGACCGGCGCGATGGCGACCACGTCGGCCTCGTTGAAACAGGCGCAGAAATCCTCGAAATGGTGGCTCAACCGCGTGTATCGGTGCGGCTGGTGCACGGCGATCACGCGACCGTCACACGCCTGCCGCGCGGCCTTCAGGACGGCGGCGATCTCGGTCGGGTGGTGGCCATAGTCGTCGATGATCGTCACGCCCTGAACTTCGCCCACGCGGGTGAACCGGCGGTTAACGCCGCCGAAGGCCGCCAGCGCCTCGCGGATTTCATCGCCTTTCATCCCGAGATGGCGCGCCACGGCCACCGCCGAGAGCGCGTTCGACACGTTGTGATCGCCGGGCATCGGCAGGGTGCAGCCTTCGATCATCTTCTCCTCGGCCTGGAGCGCGATGTCGAAATGCGCAACACCCTTGTCATAGCTCAGGTTCACCGCGCGCACATCGGCCTGGGCATTGAAGCCGTAGGTCACCACGCGGCGGTCGGTGATCTTGCCCACCAGCGTCTGCACATCCACGTCATCGGTGCAGCAGACAGCGAGCCCGTAGAAGGGGATGTTCGACACGAAGTCATAAAAACCCTGATGCAGCGCCTCTTCGGTGCCCCAGTGCTCCATGTGTTCGGGGTCGATATTGGTCACGATGGCAATGGTCGCGGGCAGCCGGTTGAAGGTGCCGTCGCTTTCATCGGCCTCCACGACCATCCATTCGCCTTGCCCGATCCGGGCATTCGAGCCGTATGCGTGGATGATCCCGCCATTGATCACGGTAGGATCGAACTTGCCATGGTCCAGAAGTGCTGCGACCATGGTGGTGGTCGTGGTCTTGCCATGAGTGCCGGCCACGGCGATGTTTGACTTCAGGCGCATGAGCTCGGCCAGCATCTCGGCCCGGCGCACGATGGGCAGGCCGCGGGCGCGGGCCGCGTCCAGTTCCGGGTTGCCGGGTTTGATCGCCGAAGAGATCACCACCACCTCGGCCTCCTCGATATTCCCGGCCTTCTGGCCTTCGAAGATCAGCGCGCCATTGGCGGCCAGCCGGTCGGTGATCGGCGTGCGCCTGAGGTCCGATCCCTGCACCACATAGCCGTGGTTGAGCAATATCTCCGCGATGCCGGACATGCCGATGCCACCGATGCCGACGAAATGGATGGGGCCTACATCCCCGGGGAGTTTGGTGGCGGCGTTCATGACTGTTCTCCATCAATGACCGATTGGTCGTCATCGGAAACGGAAAAGAAAATCCAGAGGATCAGGATAGAGGCCAGCGGCGACCACGCTATTGACAAAAGCCACCAAGGCCAAGGTGAATGGGTCCGGCGCCGGGCCATGGTCCCCACAACGGCAAACAGCCAGACAATAACGGCAATCGCGAAGACAAGGGAAATAAGAGTTCCAGCGTGGTCCATTTCTCAGCCCCTCTTGCGGGCAAGGGTTTCAACGAGGGCTGCCAGCCGTTCGGTGGCATCGGGTATGGCACAGGAGAGCGCGGCGCGGGCCATTTGTTCCGCCCCGGCGGGGTTGTCAAGGACGCGGGCGATCTCGCGGGTCAGGACCTCGGGCGAGAGCGCATCCTCGGGGATCAGGATCGTGCCGCCCGCCTCGGTGAGCGCGCGGGCATTGGCGGTCTGGTGATCGGCGGTGGCGGCCGCATAGGGCACCATGATCGAGGGCCGGCCGATGACCGAGATGTCGGCCACCGAGGAGGCCCCTGCCCGGCTGATCACCAGCTGCGCCTCGGACATCCGGCGGGGCACGTCGCGGAAGAAGGGCTCGACATCGGCGTTGATGCCGGCCCCGGCATAGAACTCGGCCACGCGCTCGCCATCCTCGTCGCGGGCCTGGTGGCTGACGCGGATGTTGCGCAGCGTCCCGGGCGGGAGTGCCGCGATGGCCGGGGGCACGACATCGGACATGATGCGCGCACCCTGGGAGCCGCCGATCACGAGGATCGACATCGGGTAGTCGCCGGGGGGGATGTAGCCCGAGGCCGCGCGCTCCATGACGGAGGCGCGCACGGGGTTGCCCACATGAGTGCCCTCGACGCCCTCGGGCAGTTCGGTGGGCCAGGTGCCGCAGGCGACCGCATCCACGCGGCGGGCGAAGGCGCGGTTGACGCGGCCCAGAACGCCGTTCTGTTCATGCACCATGCGGGGAATTTTCAGGACCCTGGCGGCCGAGAGTGCGGGGATCGTCGGGTAGCCGCCGAACCCCACCACCACGTCCGGCCTGTCGCGCATCATCCGCCATGTGGCGCCGAGAATGCCGGCGCCGATCCTGAGCGGGGCGGCGGCCCTCGCCAGCAGCCCGCCGCGGGCGAAGGTCGCTGATCTGATCTCCTCGATCTCGACCGTGTGGGGAAAGCCGCCCACGTAGCGCGCCCCGCGGGCATCGGTCGAAAGCTTCACGCGCCAGCCCTGTCGCAGCATGTGTTCGGCCAGCGATTGGGCCGGAAACAAATGTCCGCCCGTGCCGCCCGCGGCCAGGACAAGCAGGGGCGCGTCGTCGGTCATGACTGGTCCGTCGCAGGCCGTAGGGCGGGGTTCACCCCGCCTTGCGCCCGGGGTCCGGTCATCGCGCGTGCCCCCTGAGCAGGTCGCGAATTTCGCCCTGCGGTCGCGAGCGGGTGAAGGCCAGCAACATGCCGACCGCGATACCGCCCGCAATCAGGGACGAGCCTCCGTAGCTGACGAAGGGCAGCGTCATGCCCTTGGCGGGCAGAAGCCGCACCGCCACGCCCATGTTGATCATCGCCTGAACGCCGAAGATGGCCACAAGCCCGGTGCCGGCCAGCCGGATGAAGGGGTCGCGTTCGCGCATCAGCCGGGTGAGCGAGCGCAGGACGATCGCGCAATAGAGCGCGATCACCACCAGGACGAGCACCAGCCCGTATTCCTCGGCCGCCACGGCGATGATGAAATCGGTATGTGCATCGGGCAGCGACCATTTCACCGTACCCTCGCCCACGCCGACCCCAAAGAGCCCGCCCTCGCGGATGGCGTTGGTGGCAAACCCGAGCTGCGTGGTCGGGTCCACGTCGGGGCTGAGAAAGCCGTCGATGCGGCGGGCGAAATGCTCGGATTTGGCATAGGCGACGGTTCCGGCAAAGAACACGGCGCCCGCCATGCCCAGCAGGAAGAAAATCGGCGCGCCGGCCACGAAATACATCACACCCCAGCCAAAAAGGATCAGCGCGGCCTGCCCGAAATCGGGCTGCATCGCCAATAAGGCCGCGACGATCAGCGTGAGCAGAAGCGAAAGGGTAAAACCCGGCGGCCCGTTGATCTCGCGGGAGGCCGCCATCAACCACGCGGTCACCACCACGAAGCCGGGTTTGAGGAACTCCGACGGCTGGATCGCGGCAAAGCCCAGCGAATACCAGCGCGTGGCCCCCTTGCCGAAATCCGTCCCGAAGAAGGGCAGCATCATCAGTGCCACAAGGGCTACGGCGAAGCCCAGCACCGCGAGGCGCCGCACCAGAGTGGGGCTCATCATCGAGGTCAGGAACATGGCGACGATTGCCATCCCGCCGAAAACGGCCTGGCGCTGGACAAAGTGAAAGGGCGAGAAGCCGTTCTTTGCCGCCAGTGGCGGCGAGGCGGCCAGCCCCAGCAGGAGGCCGATCCCGAAAAGGACCAGCACGCAGGAGATCGACCATTTGTCGATCGTTCTCCACCACTTGGGTAGAATCGGTTCCCCATCCCGGGCCGGGAGGGTCCCATAGACCATCTCTGTCATGACACCGCCAAAACTGCCTCAAACCGCCCCGTTTTCGGGGTCTATTCAGTCAGTTTAGCAGGTTGCGCCGCGCGAGGAAAGCCTTATGGCGGTCTGCCGCGGCAGAGAGACCGGGCGAAAGGGCTCCATAGTGCATCATATGCTCTGAAATTCACCGTGAGCCGGTCATGATGCGGCACCAGACCGGCCGCGAATGGCCGGTTTCGCGGCGTCGCAAGCGCGCTTGTGCCTTTTGTCCGTGTCCGGCCCCCTTGCCGATGCCGTCAGCTGGCCGCCGGCTGCGCCCGGTGCGGGTGCGGGCGGGCGGTCCGGGCCCTTCGTGTCCGGCGCGGGACGGGCAGGTCTCGCCCCGGTGCCGTTTTTTTGCCAATCCGCCCATCTTGAGCCGGGTCTATGGCGAGGACGAGGTGCCGGTCGCCGCGCTCAGCCTCACCCGCAAGGAGCGGCGCGCACTCTTTCCCGAACGGATGGTCCGGGCCGAGGCCGGGGACGCGCCGGTGCCGCCGCGCCCCTGATCGGCTCTTGACCGGACGGGCGCGAAAGGTCACAGGCCTGATCATGGATGTGGATACGCTGATCCTGGGGGCCGGGGCTGCCGGCATGATGGCTGCCGCCCATTGCGGCGGGCGGGTTCTGTGCGTGGATCACGCGAAGGCTCCGGGCGAGAAAATCCGCATCTCGGGGGGCGGGCGCTGCAATTTCACCAACCTGCACAGCACGCCGGACGCGTTCCTTTCGGCCAATCCGCATTTCTGCAAATCCGCGCTGAGCCAATACACGCAATGGGATTTCATCGCGCTGGTCGAGGCGCACGGGATCGCCTGGCATGAAAAGACGCTGGGGCAGCTTTTCTGCGACGGCTCGGCCCGCGAGATCATCGCGATGCTGCGCGGGCTGATGCAGGGGGCGGGGGCGGATCTGTGGCTGAAGACCCGCGTGGGCGCGGTGCGCCATGACGGCGGCGCCTTTGCCGTGACGCTGGAGCGGGACGGCGCGCGCCACGAGGTTCGCGCAGCCAGTCTGGTGCTGGCCACGGGCGGCAAATCGATCCCCGCGATGGGGGCCACGGGGCTGGCCCATGACATCGCGCATCAATTCGGGCTGGAGCTGACAGAGACCCGCCCCGCCCTTGTGCCTTTCACCTTTTCGGATCAGCGCTTTGCGGCGCTTTCGGGCGTCGCCGTGCCGGTGCGGGCAACGGCGGGGACCGGGACCTTTGACGAGGCGATGCTGTTCACCCATCGCGGGCTGTCGGGGCCGGCGATGCTGCAAATCTCGACCTACTGGCGCGAGGGAGAGGACATCGTGGTCGATCTCGACCCCGAAGGCGTCCTTCTGGACGCGCTGCGGGCCGCGCGCGCCGCGGCGGGGCGGGTGCAGCTGAAAACCGCGCTGGCGCGGCACCTTCCCGCACGGCTGGTCGAGGCGTTGCCGGCGCAGATGGGCGTCGTGCTGGACGGCAGGCTGGCCGATCATGGCGATGCGGCGCTGCGCGATCTTTGCGCGGCCCTGAGGGGCTGGCGCCTGCGCCCCGGCGGCACCGAGGGCTATCGCACCGCGGAGGTCACCCTGGGCGGGATTTCCACCGCGGCGCTGTCGTCGAAAACCCTGGAGGCGCGCGACGTGCCGGGGCTTTACGTGATCGGCGAGGCGGTGGATGTGACCGGCTGGCTGGGAGGCTATAACTTTCAGTGGGCCTGGTCCAGTGCCATGGCCGCGGCGCGGGCGATTTCCCGATAGATTTCATGCGCTTCGCGCGAGGATATTTATGGCGATAAGAAACACGAGCTTTGTGCTTCATCTTTCCAGAAATACTCAAAAGAGCGACGCCCGCCTCAACCGTAGGTCGGGTGGAATTTCCCGGCGGCTGACAGCGTGAATATCTCGCAGCCATCCGCCGTCACGCCGACGGAATGCTCGAACTGCGCCGAGAGGGATTTGTCGCGCGTCACCGCGGTCCAGTCGTCCGAGAGCACCTTGGTTTCCGGGCGACCGAGATTGACCATGGGTTCGATGGTGAAGAACATGCCTTCCTCGAGCACCGGCCCGGTGCCCGCGCGCCCGTAGTGCAGAACGTTGGGCGGCGAATGAAACACCCGCCCCAACCCGTGGCCGCAGAAATCGCGCACGACGGACATGCGCTGGCCCTCGACAAAGCTCTGGATCGCGTGGCCGATGTCGCCGAAGGTGTTGCCCGGCCTGACCGCCTGGATGCCGATCATCAGGCTGTCATGGGTCACCTGGATCAGCCGCTCGGCCTTGCGGCTGAGTTTGCCCGCGACATACATGCGCGAGGTGTCGCCGAACCAGCCGTCCACGATCACCGTCACGTCGACATTCAGGATGTCACCGTCCTTGAGCGTCTTGTCGCCCGGGATGCCGTGGCAGACCACGTGGTTCACCGAAATGCAGGACGCATGCTGGTAGCCCTTGTAGCCGATGGTGGCGGATTTGGCCCCGGCGGCGGTCACGCGGTCCTCGATCAGTTTGTCGATGGCACCGGTGGTCTGGCCGACAAAGACGTGTTCGGCCACCTCGTCGAGAATGGCTGCGGCCAGCGCGCCGGCCTTGTGCATGCCCGCGAAATCCGCGGCCTCGTGGATGCGGATGCCGTCCCGTGTCAGTCTGCCGCGATGCTGGTCGTTCACGTGTCGTACCCATCCCGATACTGTGGTGTCGCCCCTATCTAGGGCGGAATTGCAAAAAGGGCCAGAGGGGGCGCTGAATTCCGCCCTCGCCTGCGTCAGAGCGCCGCGACGGGCCGGTCAAGCGTGATCTGTCGGGGCGTGATGGCGCAGGAATAGGCAAGGATATCGACGCCGGCCGCGCGGGCCGCATCGAAGGCCGCGGCATAGCCGGGGTCGATGTCGCGGGCCACGGTGACGCGGGCGCAGTCCGTGCGCTGCACGAGGTAGAAAAGCACGGCGCGGTGGCCTTCATTGGCCATCCGGGCCAGGTCGCCCAGGTGTTTCGTGCCGCGCGAGGTCACGCTGTCCGGGAACTCGGCAAGGCCCGGCCGCCGCGCCAGTGTCACCGACTTTACCTCGACATAGGCCGTGCGGCGCGCAGGGCCGCGCAGGAGAAAGTCTATGCGGCTCCTTTCCCCGTATTTCTGTTCGGGCAGCACCTCGTCATAGCCCGCAAGCTCGGGGATGGCACCGGCCAGCAGCGCCGCCTTGAGCACGCGATTGGGCAGGCCGGTGTCGACGCCGGTGAAATGGCCGTTGCCATGATCCACCAGCCGCCAGCCGTATTTCAGCTTTTTCTTCGGGTCGTCATTGGGCTCGACCCAGATGCGGCTGCCCGGCTCGGCCAGTCCCATCATCGAGCCGGGATTGGCGCAATGTGCCACGGCCTCGCGCCCGTCCCCGAGCCGGATGTCGGCGAGAAAGCGTTTGTAGCGGCGGATCAGCGTGGCGGGCAGAAGATCGGTTTGAAAGCGCATGAAACGCGGCCTATACCGGGGCCAGCCCGTGATCAAGGAGGCCTGTGCGCTCATGCCCAACCCTACTGCCGCCATGCTGGTCATCGGGGACGAGATCCTGTCGGGGCGCACGCGGGATGCGAACATGCATCACCTGGCCTGTGCGCTGACCGGGCATGGCATCGACCTGCGCGAGGTGCGCGTCGTGTCGGACGATCCGGACGCCGTCACCGGCGCGGTCAAGGCACTGAGCGGGGCCCATGACCACCTCTTCACCTCGGGCGGCATCGGGCCCACGCATGACGACATCACCGCCGACAATGTGGCGCGGGCCTTTGGTGCCGCCATCGGCGTGCGCGACGACGCAAAGGCCATATTGCAGGCCCATTACGACCGGCAGGGACTGGAGCTGAATGCGGCACGTCTGCGCATGGCGCGCATCCCGGAGGGGGCCACGCTGATCGAGAACCCGGTGAGCGCGGCACCGGGCTTCACGTTGCACAATGTGCATGTGATGGCCGGGGTGCCCGCGATTTTCGAAGCGATGCTGGCGGGGCTGTTGCCGACCCTCACTGGCGGCGCGCCGATCCTCTCGAAAAGCCTGATGGTGGCCCGTGGCGAAGGCGACATTGCCGGGCCGCTGGCCGGGCTGGCGGCGCGCTATGACGATCTGAGTTTCGGCTCCTACCCGTACCAGTCGCCGACCGGCGCCTATGGGGCCAATATCGTGATCCGTGGCCCCGATGCGGCGCGGGTGGACGCGGCGCTGGCCGAACTGAGGGACCTTTTCGCGTGAGCGTGCCGGACATCCGCACGCTTTACGAGGTGGTCGAGGCGACATGGCCCGCGGCGCGGGTGATCGAGACGCCCAACTGGACCCTGCGCGACGGTGCGGGGGGCGGCAAGCGGGTGTCGGCGGCAACGGCGCGGGGCGAGATCGCGCCGCAGGACGTGGCCGAGGCGGCAACCGCGATGCGCGACATGGGCCAGGCACCGCTTTTCATGCTGCGCATGGGCGAGGAGGCGCTGGACGGTTTGCTGGCGGACCTGGGCTACGAGGTGATCGACCCGGTCAATCTCTGGGCCTGTCCGGTGGCCGCGCTGACCGCCGAGCGTCCGCCGCACCTGACCACGTTCCACATCTGGGAGCCGATGGCCATTCAGCGCGACATCTGGGCGGCGGGCGGGATCGGCGCGGACCGGGTCGCGGTGATGGAGCGCAGTAGCTGCCCCAGGACCTCGCTCTTTGGCCGCGCCGGGGATCGGCCCGCGGCCACAGGCTATGTCGCCATTCACGCGCGCATTGCCATGGTGCACGCGCTGGAGGTGCTGGCCGCGCATCGGCGCAGGTCGATGGGCCGGCACCTGATGATCGAGGCGGCCCTGTGGGCCGAAGCGCAAGGGGCCGGGCATCTGAGCGTGGTCTGCACCAAGGCCAATGCCGCCGCCAACGGCCTATATGCTTCCCTAGGGCTCACGCTTGTGGGAGACTATCATTACCGCATCCAGAAGGACGCCTGACATGAACGATCAGCCTACTGCCCTCGACCTGCCCATGGTCGATCCGCTGCCCGGGGACACGGCGACCTATTTCGAGATTTGCGCCGAGAAGCTGGGGATGGTGCCCAATGTCCTGAAGGCCTATGCGTTCGACATCGGCAAGCTGAACGCCTTCACGGCGATGTATAACGACCTGATGCTGGGCGAGAGCGGGCTGAGCAAGCTGGAGCGCGAGATGATCGCGGTGGTGGTGAGTTCGATCAACCGCTGCTGGTATTGCCAGGTCGCGCACGGCGCGGCGGTGCGGGCGCTGTCAGGCGATCCGGCGCTGGGCGAGGCGATGGTGATGAACTGGCGCATGGCCGGTCTCGACGCGCGCCAGAGCGCTATGCTCGGCTTTGCCGAAAAGGTGACCGAGGCCAGCGCCCGGGTGAGCGAGGCCGACCGGCAGGCGCTGCGCGATCAGGGGTTCAGCGACCGCGACATCTGGGACATCGCCAGCGTGACCGGGTTTTTCAACATGTCGAACCGGATGGCCAGCGCCGTGGCCATGCAGCCCAACGCGGATTACCACGCGCAGGCGCGCTGATGGGGAGCTGGCGTACAGCCATCGCGGGGGTGGGTCTGGCAGTCCTGGCGGGACCGGCCGCCGCGCTGATCCTCGACATGCCCGGACAGGGGACGCTGACCCGCGAGGTCACGCGCGACTATGACCGTTATGCGGTGCCCCTCGGCCCCTGGACCGAGGGGGCCATTCCCACGATCGACGTCACCGGGCGGATCACCATTCAGAGCTGGCGGCTGGGCGCGGACGGGGTGACGACGCTGAGCATCATGGATGCGCTGGCCGAGCAGCTGACCGCGAAGGGTTTTGAGGTTCTGCTCAGATGCGCGGGGCGCGAATGCGGCGGGTTCGATTTCCGGTTCGGCACGCAGGTGCTGCCGGCACCGGACATGTTCGTGGATCTCTTCGACTACCGTTTCCTCACGGCCCGGCTGGACGCGGCGGGGGCGGCTGAATTCGTGACGCTGATGGTCAGCAGCGCGGGGCCGACCGGTTATGTCCAGATCGTGCACGCGGCCCCGGATGGCGGTGACATTCTGTCGGTCACGCCCGGCGGGGCGGTGCGCCCCGTGACGCGGCCCGAGGCCGAAGCCACGGCGGGCGGGCCGCCGATCCCGACGGCGGGCTCCGATCTGGCCGGCCTGCCGGTGGGCGAGGCGCTGGAGCGGCTGGGGCACACGGTCCTGAGCGACCTGGATTTCGGCTCGGGCGCGGCGGGGCTGGGGGACGGGCCCTATGCATCGCTCCAACAATTGGCGGCGTATCTCAGGGCGGATGCCGGCCGCCGCGTGGCGCTGGTCGGGCATACCGATGCGACCGGCAGCCTGGAGATCAACATCGCCCTGTCGCGCAAGCGCGCAAGCGCGGTGCTGGAGCGGCTGGTCGGTCAATACGGTGTTCCCCGCCAGCAGCTCGATGCCGAGGGCATGGGCTATCTGTCCCCCATAGCGCCGAACCTGACGGCGGCGGGGCGCGAGGCCAACCGCCGGGTCGAGGCGGTGCTTCTCAACACCAAGTGACGCGGCTGTCATCACCGTGACGGGAGGGCGACCCCGTGCCACCGCACGGCAATCATCCGCACCCGCGTGCCGCGCTCACTGGGGCGCTGCGTTGAAGGTGAAGAGTTGCTCGCCGCCGATCTCGTAGCCGTTGATCAGCGCGCGCGCCCTGTCCGACACCAGCCAGGCCTCGAGGCTGCGCGCCTCGGCCGCCTTGACATGCGGGTGCCGCGCCGGGTTGACCGGCAGGTAGGCATATTGATTGAAGAGCGCGGGATCGCCCGAATACAGCAGCTTCAGCCCGCCCTTGTTGCCGAAATTGAGCCAGCTCGCCCGGTCGCTCAGGATATAGGCATCCAGCCCCGAGGCGGTGTTGAGCGCCGCCCCCATGCCCGCACCCACCGAGCGGTACCACGGGCCGAACCCCCCCGGGTCCAGCCCGGCTTCCGCCCAGAGCGCCTGCTCTTTCTTGTGCGTGCCGCTGTCGTCGCCGCGGCTGACGAAATCGGCACGGCTGTCGGCAATGGCCGCGAGAGCCGCGCCGGCCGTCGGGGCCGTGGCGATCCCGGCCGGGTCATCCGCGGGGCCCGCCAGGACGAAATCGTTATACATGATCTCGCGCCGATAGGTGCCGTGGCCGGCCGCGACAAAGGCCTCTTCTGCGGCGCGCGCATGAACCAGGATCGCATCCACATCGCCCGCCTGCCCCAGCCGGATCGCCTGGCCTGTGCCCACCACCAGCAGGCGCACCGTGAGCCCCGTGTCCTCGCGGATCGCCGGGAGCAGCACATCCGCAAGGCCGGAATTGTGAAACGAGGTGGTGACGGCCAGCCGCATCTCTTCCGCGCGCGCTAGGCCGGCGGCAAAAACCAGCAAAAGGATCAGAAAACCGCGTTTCATCATTCTACGATATCCCCCCTGAGAAAGGCCCGCGCCGCATCCGTGGCGGGTGTGTCGAAAAACGCCGGTGCCGACGCGTGTTCGCCGATCTGTCCGCCGCGCAGAAACACCACTTCGCTGGCCAGACGCCGCGCCTGACCCATGTCATGGGTCGACAGGATCAGCCGCGTGCCCGCATCGCGTGCGGCAATCAGAATAGCCTCGATCTCGCGTGTGGCGCGGCCATCGAGCGAGGCGGTCGGCTCATCGAGAAACAGCACGTCCGGATCGCGGATCAGCGCGCGGGCCAGCGCCACTTTCTGACGCTCGCCCCCCGACAGCAGCGCCGCGCGGCGGTCCAGCATTCCGTCCAGCCCGACGCGGCCCGCCCAGTCTGCCGCGCGGGTCCGCGCCTCGGCCCGCGGCACCCCCGCAAGCCGCAGCGGATAGGCGATGTTGTCGCGCACCGGGCGGCGCATCATCACCGGCGTCTGAAATACGAAACCCTGGCGGGCGCGCGCCGAGGCCTCACCACAGGCCCAGGTCACCTCGCCCGCGCCCAGACGCATGATCCCGTGCAGGAGCTTGAGCAGCGTCGTCTTGCCCGCCCCGTTGGGGCCGATCACCACCGTCACGCCGGTGCCGTCCAGCGACAGGTCCAGCGGCCCCAGGATCCGCCGCCCGCGCACCCGCACCTCGGCGCCCCGCGCCACCAGCGGAAACATGTCAGACACCCGCGCGCTCACCACCTGCCCTCCCGCTCGGTCTGGCCCAGCCAATGGATCGCGAGATTGACTGCGATGGCCAGCGCGATCAGCACGAAACCGAGCGCCAGCGCCAGGGCGAAATCCCCGCGCCCGGTCTCGAGCGCGATCGCCGTGGTCAGCACCCGCGTGGCATGATCGATGTTTCCCCCCACGATCATGATCGCGCCCACCTCGCCGATGGCCCGCCCGAACCCGGCCAGCGCCGCGGTCAAAAGCCCCCGCCGCCCGTCCCACAGCAGTGCGGCCATGCGCTGGCGCCGGGTCGTGTCGAGCGAAATCAGAAGGTCATGGTAATCCGACCACAGCTCGCGCAGCGCCTGATGCGCGATCGAGGCCATGAGCGGCACGATGATGATGACCTGCGCGATGATCATGGCGGTCGGCGTGAACAGGAGCCCCAGAACCCCGAACGGTCCCGAGCGCGACAGCATCACGTAGACAATCAGCCCCACCACCACCGGCGGCAACCCCATCAGCGCATTGAGCACTGCGATCGTCACGCGGCGAAACCGCGACCGCCGCACCACGAGCAACGCCGCCAGCGGCAGGGCGACGCCCGCCGCGATCACCAGCGCCGTCAGCGTGACCCGGAGCGAGCGCAGCGTGATCTCCATCAGATCGCCGTCCAGCAACACCATCAGCCAGAAGGCCTGTGCCAACCCGTCCCACAGATCGCCCATGATACCGCTGTCCCCCTGGCAAAGCCAAAACGTTTCACATGGACCCCGAGCCACCCGGCCGGGGCGAAACGCGCATGACGCGCAATTGTTGCATGGCGCTTCGCGAGCGACTGCGTGGCAGGATTTTCGCGAACCGTATCTCCGCACCCGTGCAAATCACAAACCGCCGCCTGAGAAAAGGCCAAACCCCGGCTTCATCTTTCCAAAAATACTCGAAATCCCGCCGCTGCCACGGGCGCACCGCTTCACGGTTCCCGAAAAGCTTCCCGGGATTTGTAGAGGGGCTTGAGAAGGTATTGCAGCACCGTCTTCCGCCCGGTGTGCAACTCCACCTCGGCCATCATGCCGGGGCGGATGGCGATCCGGCTCTGGCGCGGGCTCAGCGCGGTCATGTCCACACGCAACGTGACCTTGTAATGCGGCTCGGCGTCGGGGCCGCGGGCGCGGTCGTCCCTGAACGTGTCGGCCGAGATGAAATCGACCTGACCCCTGAGCGTGCCGTAGATGGTATAGTCATAGGCGGTCAGCTTGATCGTCGCCCGCTGACCTTCGCGGATATTGCCGATGTTCTCGGGCGCGACTCGGGCCTCGACGAACAGCTCTTCGTCCAGCGGGATAATCGACAGGATCTGCTCGCCCGGGCGCACCACACCGCCGATGGTCGTCACGTTCAGCTCGTTCACGATGCCGCGCATCGGGCTGACAAGGGTCGTCCGGTTCAACTGATCCATCGACGCCGCGAGCGTCTGCCTGAGCGTGGCCAGTTCCTTGAGCGTGTCGGAATAACCCTGCGCGCGCTCCAGCGCGGTCTGCGTGATGATCTCGTCATGGCGGGTTCTGGCATCGGCATAGGCCTTGCGCGCGCGTGTCACCTCGATCAATGCCACGATCTTCTTGGCCAGAAGGCTTTCCAGCAGTTCCTTTTCCGCGCGCGCCTCGTCGAGAACGGCGGCCGCGCCTTCGGAGCGTTTCACGTAATCGGCCTGGCGCGCCTTCAGGAGCGCGCGCTCGGAGGCAACGGTCTCGGGGCTGCGGGCGGCCACGTCGCCGGGCACGTCGAAGTCGAACTGGCCGGCCAGTTCCGCCTCGAGCCGCATCCGGCGGATTTCGAGCGCGGTGACCTGCTCGGAAAGGTCATCGACCGAGGATTTGAACCGGGTGCCGTGCAGGCGGGCCAGCACGTCGCCGCGCTCGACCACATCGCCCTTGCGGACCATGAGCTGGCTCAGGATGCCGCCTTCGAGATTCTGGATGATCTGCGGGCGCGAGGAGGACACGAAAGAGCCTTCGGCGCGCACGATCTGGTCGAGCCAGGCAAAGGCGGCCCAGAGGATGAAGACCCAGACCGAGGCGGCACAGAGCCAGATGGTCAGGCCGGGGCCTTTCATGCGGGCGTTGAGCTGCGCGGTGAGGTTTGTGGTGCCGGCTGCCATCACGCCGTCTCCTGTGCGGATTGGGCCAGATGGGCGAGCACCTGGTCGCGCGGCCCGTCCACGGCCATGCGGCCGTTTTGCAGGATCAGCGTGCGGTCGGTGAGCGACAGGATCGGCGCGCGGTGGGTGGCAATCACGGCGGTGCGCCCGTCAAGCCATGTCTCGAGACGGCTGACCAGCGTGCGTTCCAGCGTCTGGTCCAGCGCGGCGGTGGGTTCGTCCAGCAGGCAAACCTTGGGGTCCTGAAGCCAGAGCCGCGCCCAGCCGATGCTCTGGCGCTGGCCCTGGGACAGCCCCTGCCCGCCATCGAGAATGTCGAGATCGAGCCCCTTGGGATGCGCGCGCACGAAGGGCCCCAGACCGGCGAAATCCAGCGCCTGCATGAGCCGGTCATCGTTGCGTTCCAGCAGGTTGAGATTCAGGTTGTCCTTGAGCGTTCCGGTGAACAGCCGCACGTCCTGACCTAGGTAGCCGATCAGGCGGCGCAGGTCGCGGGCGTCGATCTGGCCCATATCGGTGCCGTCCAGCATCACCCGGCCCTGCATCGGCGCATAGAGGCCCGAGAGCAGTTTCAGAAGCGTCGTCTTGCCCGAGCCGTTGGAGCCCAGAACCGCGACTTTCTGCCCCGGGCGGATCGCGATGCCGGCGATGTCGAGCGTGGGCGCCGCGTCCTCGTCATAGCCAAAGCGCACCTCATGCAGCTCAAAGCCGCCGGATATACGTTCGCGGCGCAGGTAGGAGCGCGCCTCGTCCATGTCCTGATCCGAGAGCGCCACGGCATCGAGGCCCTCAAGGGCTGTCCTGACGTTGCCCCAGCGGGCCATGGTGGCGGCGATCTGCGTGAGCGGCGCGAGGGTGCGGGAGGTCAGGATGCTGACCGCGATGATCGACCCCACCGTGAACTGGCCTGCGAACACCAGATAGGTGCAGACCACGATGGCGGCCACATAGGTGGCCTGCTGCACGGCCTGGGACCAGAAGGTCAGGACCGAGGCCAGCTTGCGCTGTTCGGAGGATTTCAGCGCGCTGAGAGTGGTCAGCTCGGCCCAGAGGCGGCGGAACCGGTCCTCGGCGCGCTGGGTTTTCACGGTGTCCAGCTCGAAAATCGCCTCGTGCAGCAGACGGCTGGCCTTGGCGCCCGCACCTTGGGTCTCCTGCGTCAGCCGCATCATGCGTTTTTGCAGGAAGACCCCCGGCACCACCATGATGATCCCCCCGAGAACGAGCACCCAGACCACATTCCCGGCAATCGACGCCACCAGCAGAAGAAAGATGAAGAGGAAGGGGATGTCGGCAATGGAACCGATGGTGGAGGCGGTGAAAAACTCGCGCACCAATCCGAATTCGCGCATCGAGGAAAAGAGCATCGACGGCGTTTTTCCGGCGACCCGGCTGCGCATCCCGAGGATGCGGTCCATGAGCAGCGACTGGGCCGTGACCTCGATCTGCCGCCCGGCCCCGTCCATGAGATGCGAGCGCGCGATCTTGAGGAAGCTTTCCAGAAGCAGCGCCAGCCCCGCGCCTGCGGCAAGAACCCAGAGCGTGGCCTCGGATTGGTACGGGATCACCCGGTCATAGACCTGCAGCGAGAAGAGCGCGACGGAGACGGCCAGAAGGTTGGCCACGAAACTGCCCAGCGCGATCTCGGCGAATTGGCGGCGGAAGCGGGCGAACTGGCCCCAGAACCAATGCGGCGGCTTCTGCGCACCCACATGGGCCTTCGCGATCTTTTGCAGCGGCGCCTCGGCGCGGATGATCATGCCCGTGAAATAGGGCTCGAATTCGTCCAGCGGCACCTCGGCGCGGTTATCCGTGCAGGTCTGGTCATAAATGATCAGGTTTCCGCGTTTCTGTTCCAGAACAAGCACATACTGGCCGGACGTCATCTGGGCCAGCGCCGGCCATTCATCGCCCATGCAATGCGGGACAGCGAGGACTTCGGTCAGCAGCCCGCACGTCCGGAGCCCCGCTTCCAGCGCCTTGGGCTGCACCGCATCGACACCCTCGCCTGCGGCCACCATGGCCTCGAGAATGTCGCGCGGCAGCACTTCGGTCCCCAGGATGGCGGCATAGACCGCGGCCAGCTCGGCCCGGGTCCGCGCCTTGTCCTGGACGGGAGCGACGATGGCGGGCGCGGGTGTGGGTGTGGATGTGGGCGGCGGCGCGCTGCAGTTGGAGACCGCGCGGAGACGTCCGGCGGTTTTCGAGGTGATGGTGAGGGCGACGGGTTTCCGGGGGGTGGACTGGGTCAAATGTCCCCCCCATCGGCCAGAACGCCCATGCGGCGGGCCATTTCGAGGCGCGCGCGGGCGAGATCGTATTTGAGCGCCACGGCGCTGGATTCGCGCGCGGCGAAGGTTTCGTAGACGCCGACCACATCCATCACCTGCCGTTGTCCGGCGTCATACTGGCGCCGGAAAAGGTCGAGATTGGCCTTGGCCTGTGCGGTGAGGCTGGCGGCCTCGGCGCTTTGACGGGAGAGCGCCCCGACCCGGGCCTCGAGGCGGCGCAGGGCGCGGTCGCTGTCTTCGCGGGCCTGGGTCACGCGGCGATCGGCGGCGTCCCTGGCGGCCTCGATGGCCCTGAGGCTGGCACCCGTGCCGAACCCGATCAGCGCGCCACCGCCCGCCGTGACAGTCGGGCCGCCGGAGGAGGTGCCGGTGGTGCCCGACGCCGTCAACCCGGGCAGAAGGCCCGCGCGGTCGACCTGCGCCTGGGCGATGTCGCGGTCGCGCTCGGCCTCGGCGCGCAGCACCGAAAGGGGTTTCACCCCGCCCGGCAGCGTCACGTCAGAGGTGCCGGTCACGTCGCCCAGAGGGAGCGACGCCATGGCGTTGAGCTCGGCCAGAGAGGCCTGGCCCTTTTCCCTGGCCGCGCCCAGACCGGCCTGGATTTCGGCCAGCTTGGCGCGCAGCACGTTGAGGTCGGAGGGGTCCGAGACACCACCCTTGACGCGCTCGCTCATCACCCATTCGAAATGCTGCATGTCCTTGTAGGTGCGCGCGTCCAGCGCCGTGCGTTCGCGCGCCTCGACCATGTCGAGATAGAGCGACAGGGCGGTTTCGACGCGGGCATTCGTGTCCTCGGCCAGACCCACGGCCGCGACCTCGACGTCATGTTTGGCAAAGCGGCGCTCGGCCTTGAGGCGGCCGTGATCAAAGAGCACCTGCTCGACAAAGATCGTGGCGACGATGTCGGAAAGGCTGGTGAGCGAGATGTTGGGGCCGATCCTGGGCAGCCAGTTCCTGGACGCGGCCTGGGCGCGCAGCCGGGCGGCGCGCAGATCGGCCTCGGCGGTACGGGAATTGGCGGCCAGAACGGCGCCGGCAACGGTGTCATAGGCCCCGCCCCCGGTCAGGACGCTCTGGCGGGCCTGAAGTGCGCTGATGATCACGCTGCGGCTTTCATCCGTGGCCTCGGCGCCGATGCCGCCCGCCCTGCCGGCAAAGCGGCTGACCTCGTTCTTGCCCGCACCCGTGCCCGCACTCGCACCCGTTCCCAAGCTCGTGCCCGAACCCGAACCCGATTCCGTGCCGGACGTCATGCACCCACTCAGGACAAGCAACGCCACGGCGGAAAGCGTCAAGCCCCTCGTTCCGTACCACTGCCCCATGTTCCGCCCCTTGATTTGGAAGCTTTTCGTTGGTGAGGCCCCGGTTGGTTCCGGGGCCTTCATTCGTTTCAGATGACGCTGGTGTTGATGTCGTCGTCGACGATCACCGATGCGCCGCCCGCGGTCATGTAGACCGAATGCGCCTCGCCATCGACGGTCGTGCCGCCGGTTCTCGTGGCCCCCTGGATGGTGAGCGTATCATCGGCCCCGCCACGCACCAGCAGGGCGTCGGTGTTGCCGCTGAGCCCCTTGACCAGCGTCTCGTTGAGGGTGAGCTGGCTCTGGTCGCCGAAGCGCAGGTCCACCGTCTCGATGTTGAACGCGCCGAGATTGCCATTGGAGAGGTCCACGACATTGGTGTTGACCTCGTCGAGCACCACATAGGTCGAGGCCGCGTTGCCGGCGGTGTCGGTGCCGGTGATGACCAGCTGCGAGCCGTCGGGGATTTTCTGCGGCGCGGTGCCCGCGGTGTTGAGGAAGAAATAGGTGCTTTCGTTCAGGAAGGCATCCGAGGTCTCGTGCAGCTGCATCTGGTTGACGTTGCCGCCGGCCTCGACCTGGTAGATCGTGATGTCCTCCTGCGTGGTCTCGATCGTGGCGTTGCGATAGCCGTCCACTTCGCGGAAATAGCCGACGATGTCCGGCTGATCCGGCACAACCGTATCCACGACAAGGCTGTCGTTGATCGCGCTGCTGTTGCCTGCCGCATCCCGGGCCGTGATGATCATCGGAAAGGTCTGGTCCGCCGTGGGAATATCTGCGCCGGGAATGTCGAGCGTCCATTCGCCATTGGCTGCCACGGCGGCGTTGTAGGTCTTGCCCAGCACCTGAACGGTGACGGTGGAGCCCGGTTCGACCTGGCCAGTGACGGTCACGCCATCGACGGCCTCGGCGGCGTTCACCACGTTGTCGGTCTCGATCGGCGCGGCGGATTTCGAAAGCGTGTTGACCCTTGTATCGACGCGCACGGTGTCGTTGATCCGGGACGTGTTGCCCGCGCTGTCGATCACGTCCACGCGCAGGGCCGCGTCATATTCGCCGCCCGGTACGTCGCCGGGCAGGAAGCCCGCGGTCCAGTTGCCATTTGCGTCCACGGTGGCCTGACGGGTCACGCCGCCGATGGTCACCGAGACCGTCGAGCCGGCCTCGACCGTGCCGGTCACGTCAAAGCCCGCGGCGGCAATCGCGTTGTTGATCACGTCCGAGCCATCGGCGGCCGTGGCGATCTGCGGGGGCGTGAGGTTCAGGTTGTCGACGCGGGTGTCCACCTGCACGGTTCCGGTCACCGATGCGGTGTTGCCAGCGGCATCCGTGATGGTGGCGGTCACCTGCGGTTCGTGATCGCCCGGCGTGATCTCGTGGTTGAGATAGGTCGTGGTCCATTGCCCTGCCCCGTTGGCGACGGCCTGATGGGTCACGCCGTCAAGCGTGACGGTGACCACGGCCCCCGGATCGGCGGTGCCGGTCACGGCGACGCCAGCCAGGGCCTCGGCATTGTTGATCGTGCCATCGCCGCCGATCGCACCGGCATTGAGCGTGAGACTGCCCGCGTCGGTATCGACATTCACCGCGCCGGTGATGGTGCTGGAGTTGCCCGCAGCATCGGTGGCGACGGCGGTCATGGTTGTCGTGTAGGTACCCGGGGCAATCTGCGCCGCGGCAAAGCTTGCCGTCCAGCTGCCATCGCCGCCCACGACCGCATTCACCGTTTGGGTGCCCAGGGTCACGACCACAAAGGAGCCCGGCTCGGAGGTGCCGGTCACGACGAGGCCAGATTGCGCCTCGGTTCCGTTGATGACCTGATCCGCGCCGCCGGCCCGGGATGTCACGGCGAAATTGTCCACCTGAGTGTCCAACCGCACGGTGCCGGTGGTGGTGTTGATGTTGCCCGCCGCATCCGTGGAGGTCGCGGTGATCTGGCTGTCATAAGTGCCCTGCGGCAGGGTATTGGCGGCAAAGGTGGCCGTCCAGCTGCCGGTGTTCGAGGCTGTGACCGTTTGGGAAACCCCCTGGATCGTCACGACGACCTCGGCCCCCGGCGTGGCGGTGCCGATGAGGGTCACACCGTCGTCGCGCTCGGCCGCGTTGATGACGCCGTCGCCCTCGATCAGGGCGGTGGTGATGGTCACGGTATTGGCCACGGTGTCGATGGTCATCGTGTCGGTCACGGTGGTGGTATTGCCCGCCGCATCCATGCTGAGCACGGTGACGGTCGCGCTGTATTCGCCCTCGCGCAGCGAGCCCTTCTCATAGGTCACGGACCAGGTGCCGGTCTCGGAGACGCTGGTCTCGCGGGTCACGCCCTCGACTGTGACCGAGATCGAGGCGCCGGGTTCGCCGGTGCCGGTGATCTCGATGCCGTTGTCGAACTCCTCGGCATTGGCCACTTCGCCGCCCGTGGCGGTGCCGCCGGTGATGTCGGTGTCGGGCGGCGTGGTGTCGATCACGACATTGGGCCCGTTGAGCGTGGTTTCCCGGCCGTCGGGTTCGGTCACGACCACGACAACCGGGTGGTCGCCGTCGCCGGGGAAAGTGTCGCCAGAGAAGGTCACGTCCCAGGTGCCATCGTCGCCGGAGGTCGTCTCCTGCGTCTTGTCGCCGACCGAGACCTTGACGTTGGAGCCGGGCTCGGCCGTGCCGGAAATGGTGATCTCGGACGTGGCGGGGCCCGCGTCGTCACCGCCGATCGTGATGTTGGTGTCCTGGTCGATCCCGGGTTCGATCCGGATGGGGCGGGCGCCGCCATCCTTGTCCTCGGGGATCACCTGGCTTGCCGCGACGGCCGCGCCGCCGAGGCCCAGCGCCGTCAGCAGGCCACTGCCGCCCAGCACACCCGCCCCCAGCATCGAAACCTGTTCGTCCCCGGCCGCGACGGGCGCAATCACGCGATCCTCATCGTTGAGGAAAATCAGATCGTCCGCGGAGCTCCATTTGCTCCACTGGCTGGTGGGTCCGTACTGGGCATAGATCGCGCCGTCCTGGCCTTCGCTGAGAGTGATCTCGTTGAGGACCCCGTTCGCGGAGATGAAAAGGCGGCCCTCGGCAGCGCCATCTGCGCTGAAGTAGCCTTCGAGAACCAGAACCCGGCCGTCGGCCAGCGTGATCTGGAGATCGCGCCCGGAACGCGCATAGCTTTGGATGTCGACCTGTTGCAGGTTCAGCGACATTTCCCGGCCGGGTTCGACCGGGATCGACGTGACATTCCTGTCTGCTGGAACGGACCCGTATTGCGTTGCACCCGCACGTGTACGGGTGACGAAATCAATCGTCTTCATGACACCACCACTCTACCTCAAAATGCCGCGCTTATGCGCTTGGCTTGATTTTCTGCATTGATTCTAACGGGATGGATTCAACGGTGCTACCGATTTTTTGAGGAAATTCCGGATTTTCCGCTGCCGGGCCAAAAAACCGGGGAAATTGCCGTTCACGTCACGCGAAATGCGTCCCGCGCTGCAAAGATCCGCGAAAACCAGAGTCAATTTTGCAACATACGGGGCCGGGCGTGGTGGCACGCCCCCGAGTGTTGCGGTCTTTCAGGGATCAGCTGAGCGGGGTCAGGCCGTTCAGCGCCAGGTTGGCGATCCAGGCATCGTCGCCGGTCAGGGTGGCCGGGGCCACGCCGGTCACGATGGCCACCGTCTCGCCGCCGATCTGCAGCAGTGAATTGCTGCCGTCGGCCACGATGGTGAGGTTGCCGCCCGATACGTCGCCCGAGGTCAGGAAGCTGCCATCGGGGTTGGAAAAGACCACGCGGTCGGCCTCGGAGCCGTCGCCGAAGAGATCGCGGATGAAAACCGGATCGGCCCCCGGCTGACCCACGACCACCTCGAACACATCGATGCCGTCATCGCCCCAGAGCACATCGCCGTCATTGCCGCGCAGGCGGTCATCGCCCTCGCCACCGATCAGCGTGTCGGCCACGGCCGAGAGCGCATCCAGACCGTCGATCGTGTCAGAACCCTCCGCACCATTCATGCGGTCGGCCCCGTCGCCACCGGTGAGGTTATCCTCGCCAGCGCCGCCATTGAGCGTGTCGGACCCGTCGCCGCCCAGAAGCGTGTCGTCGCCATCATCGGCAAAAAGCTCGTCATCGCCGGAGCCGCCATCCAGCGAGTCGTCACCGAGCTGACCCACGAGGCGATCATTGTCGTCACCGCCCGAGATCGTATCGTTGCCCGCACCGCCATTGAGGATGTCGGCGCCCGCGTCACCTTGCAGCGCGTCCATACCGTCGTCACCGAAGATCGTGTCTGCGCCGCCGCCACCGATCAGCGCATCATCGCCGTCCGCGCCGCGCAGCCGGTCGTCATCGGCACCGCCATCGATCGTGTCGTTCCCGGCCCCGCCATTGAGCGTGTCTTCACCGGCCTCGCCCAGAAGGCTGTCCGCCCCGTCGCGGCCAAAGAGCAGGTCATCGCCCGCCGCCCCTTCGAGCGTGTCATCGCCCAGATCGCCGCCGCTGAGTTCGTCATTGCCGTCGCCGCCATCCAGGGCGTCGTTACCGTCGCCGCCATTGAGCGTGTCATCGCCGGCCTGGCCGCGCAATGTGTCTTCGCCGTCACCGCCCAGCAGCGTGTCGTTGTCATCGCCGCCGAAGAGCCGATCGTCGCCATCGTCACCGTTGAGGCGGTCGGCACCTGCATCACCATTCAGAAGGTCATCGCCGATGCCGCCATTGACCGTGTCGCTGCCATCGCCACCGGCCACATTGTCATTGCCTTCATTGCCGAAGAGCGCGTCATCGCCGGCCTCGCCCCTGAGGCGGTCGTCATCCTCGCGGCCATAGAGGCTGTCATTGCCCTCGCCGCCCTCAAGCGTGTCGGCACCTTCGCGGCCATAGAGCCTGTCATCGCCTTCGCCGCCCAGGACGCTGTCATCGCCAAGGCCGCCGATGATCTCGTCCGCGCCTGCGCCACCGTCGATCGTGTCATCGCCGGCCAGACCGTTCAGCGTCTGATCCGTGGCACCGCCGCGCAGGATGTCGTTGAGCGGCCCGCCGGTCACCTCGGCCTGGTCCGTAGGGCCGATGTCGAGCGGATCGCTGCCTCCGGGTGTGGTCGCGACGTTATCGTCGTCGTCATCGTTGAATATCTCGAAAATCCCGAATCCCACTACGGCCAGCAAAGCGATTGCCCAAATCATCACCATATCCCTCCAGCTTTGCGCACCCTTCGCTCACAACCTTGACGGGTACATCTAAACATCAATTATCATTGAACTTATCCGCGATGACCAGAGGCCACAATTGCCCGTATGGAAACAGTTTGTTACCTGAATTGACGACACTTGGCCCCCGGCGGGGCGCGCGGCCAGGCACAGGATCGCACCGGTGGAGGGCGTCAGCGGCGCAGGAAGGTCAGGTAATGGGGTACGCGGCCTTCACGCAGGGCCTTTTGTTCATAGCGGGTGCTGAGCCAGTCGTCCCAGGGCTCGCGCCAGTCCGAGGGGCGTCCGGCCAGCCAGTCGAAGCCGTGGCGCGGCACCTCCTGCAGCGTCTGGCGCACGTAGTCGGGGATGTCCGTGGCCACGCGCAGATGCGCACCGGGCCGCATCACGCGGGCCAGCGGTGCCAGGTGTTCGGGGGTGACGAAGCGGCGCCGGTGATGGCGCGCCTTGGGCCAGGGATCGGGATAGAGCAGAAAGGCGCGGTCGATCGAGGCATCGGGCAGCACATCGAAGAGGTCGCGCACATCGCCGGGATGCACGGCGAGGTTCGTGACCCCGGCGCGGCGGATCTTGCCCAGGAGCATCGCCACTCCGTTGATGAAGGGCTCGGCCCCGATGATCGACACATCCGGGTTGCGCCCGGCCTGGTGCACCAGGTGTTCGCCGCCGCCAAAGCCGATCTCGAGCCAGAGCGGCCCGGAGCCGAACCGAGTGGCCAGGTCGAGCGGGTCGCGGCGGGGGTTGTCCTCCCAGCTCACCGGGCCGGGGGAGAGCACGTCGAGATCCTCGTCAAGATAGCGTTTCTGGCTGTCCTTGAGGGTCTTGCCCTTGAACCGGCCATAGAAATTGCGCCAGGGCGCACCTGTGGCATGGTGCGCGGGAGGATCGGAGGGGCAGTCCTTGTCGCTCATGGGTCTGTCCTGTAGCCGGATGGCGGCGGCCGTGCAATGCGCCCTGTGGCGCAGGCCCCGGCGTCAGGTTCCCGTCGCGGGATCCGCACCCCCTGTGACCTGACCGCCGGGCGCCTGTCCCGGCGTGTTCTGGCCGGCATTGTCCTGAGTGGCGTTGTTCTGGCCGACCACTCCCTGCCCCGCGCCTGCACCACCTCCGTCGGCCCCCCGCGCGCGGAGGGCTGCGAGCAAGGCGCGTTCCTCTCGCGTCATGAAGGCGATCAGCGCCGCTATATCCGGGTTTTCAGCCTCGACGAAGGCAAGGGTCCGGCGCAGGGCGGCCCTGAGCGTGTCGGCATCGAAATGCCGCGGATCAAAGCGCACGGGCACGCGCAGGTCGCCCGGTGCCGAAAAGCTCATGGCCGAAGCGTCTGTATCGAGCGGCCGGACGCGCGACCAGCGCGGTCCGCCCAGCCATACGGCGGCGAACATGGTCTTGGCCTTGATTTCGGGGACGCCGCCCGCGCGCAGGGCGTCGTAGAACATCACATGCACCTGGTACCACGGCGCCGTCTGATAGGCCGCGCCGTTTTCGTTGCCGATGCCGCAATAGGCGTCATGCACTGCCGCGGCGTTGGCAAACTCAGGCGAGGTGGGCTGGCCGACGATCGGGATGAACACGGGCGGGATCAACGCGCCGTCGGTCTGGGTGCCCGTGGGTGCGACCCAACGAAAGCGCGATCCGTCGATGAAGTTCACCGGTTCCAGCGTCGGATAGAAAGGCAGCGTGCGCGACGGCAGCCGACGCTCCCGGCTCAGGTCCACGCGCACGGGGCTGTTGACGAACTGGCACGCCGCTTCGGCTCCGCAGGTGTCGGACAGCGCCAGGGGTGCATCGCGCGCGGGCAGATCACCCAGAGAGGTACAACCGACAGCGAAGATCAGCGGTGACAGAAGAAGTGAACGCATGGTCAGCCTTCCAGGCAGGCTTTGAAATCAAATGGTTGCTACAGGGCAGCCCAAGGTACCGAACAGCGGCAGTGTAACGATCCCGCGCCGTCTGGCAAGCCGTGGATGCGGTCGGGGACGTCTGCCAGACGTGCACTAGGCGCCCTGCGGGACATGATCTGGTGAACCTGGACGCGGTTGCTCTGCGATCTGGCGAAATCACGAAGCTCGGGCGCGTGGGCGCACCCTTGGAACGCCGTCCAGTTCAGTAATGCCCAGCCGAGCCGCACGGGGCGGCCGGGTGTCGTGTCCGGGCGCGTCCCGCCGCGATCGGAGGCGAAACGCCGAAGCCCGCGCCAGAGCCGGAACCGCGGGGACAAGTCGAGCCGTGCCCGCCGGGGTGCCGGGCCAGCGTGGAAATCCCCGGGCCGGGGAGCACTGTTGATCGTCACGAACTGCCTGGCCGTGGTCTTCCCTGATCCCGGTTGCGGCCTGCCTGCCGGGGTGTAGGTGTGGCGGTCGAAACATGGCTATGATGACATGTCTTGAGCACCATGTCAGATGGATCGGACGGGTCCGGTACATGCGCATATTAAATCAAATTTTCAGATTTTTTTCAAAGTATTAAACAGCAATTCTCATCCTTCTCTCTTCGGAGATATGTCGATTTAGACATGTCATATATGACATGTCTAGTTTGACATGTCTTGGACCACAGGTGCCATTCTCGCGGACCCGGCGCGCCACGCATTGCAGGTCACGGGCACCGCGCAAGGCAGAGCGCCCCGGGCCTGTCACGTGACCCGGGATCGCGGATGCCCCCGCCTGCCTACAGGGTTCGGGATGGCGAATGCCCCCAACCTGTCCCTGGCACGACATCGCGCATGAAAAAAGGCGGCGGGATTGCTGCCCCGCCGCCTCATTCCGTCATGTCGTCCGGGTCAGATCGCCTTCGTCAGCGCATCCACCAGGTCCGTGCGCTCCCAGCTGAAACCGCCATCGGCCTCGGGCTCGCGGCCGAAATGGCCATAGGCCGCGGTGCGCTGGTAGATCGGCCGGTTGAGGTCGAGCTTGGTCCGGATGCCCGTGGGCGTCAGGTCCATCGACGCGGCAATCGCGCGTTCGATCTCGGCGGGATCCACCTCGCCCGTGCCATGGGTGTCGGCATAGATCGAGAGCGGCCTGGCCACGCCGATCGCATAGCTGAGCTGGATCGTGCAGCGGTCGGCCATGCCTGCGGCCACAACGTTCTTGGCGAGATACCGCGCGGCATAGGCTGCCGAGCGGTCCACCTTGGTCGGGTCCTTGCCCGAAAACGCGCCGCCACCATGCGGCGCGGCCCCGCCATAGGTGTCCACGATGATCTTGCGCCCCGTGAGCCCCGCGTCCCCGTCCGGGCCGCCGATCACGAACTTGCCCGTGGGGTTCACGTGCCAGTTGGTCGCATCCGTGAGCCAGCCATCGGGCAGGACGTCGCGGATATAGGGCTCGACGATGGCGCGGATGTCGTCGCTGGTCTGATTGGCATCCAAATGCTGGGTCGACAGAACCACCGAGCTGACGGCCACCGGCTTGCCATGCTCGTAGATCACCGAAAGCTGGCTTTTGGCATCCGGGCCCAGGGTCGGCTCGGCACCCGACTTGCGCACCTCGGCCAGGCGGCGCAGGATCGCATGGCTGTACTGGATCGGCGCGGGCATCAGCGCTTCGGTTTCGTTCGTGGCATAGCCGAACATGATGCCCTGGTCGCCGGCCCCTTCGTCGCCCTGCTCGCCGGTGACGCCCTGGGCGATATGCGCGGATTGTTCATGCAGGAGGTTGGTGATCTCGCAGGTCTTCCAGTGGAATTTTTCCTGCTCGTAGCCGATGTCCCTGATGCAGGCGCGCGCGATCTCGTCGATACGGCCCATGTAATCCTTGAGCTTGTCCTGATCGCTCAGGCCCACCTCGCCGCCGATCACCACGCGGTTGGTGGTGGCAAAGGTCTCGGCCGCGACACGCGCGGTCGGCTCTTCGCTGAGAAAAGCGTCCAGAACAGCGTCCGAAATGCGGTCGCATACCTTGTCGGGATGCCCCTCCGAAACGGATTCGGAGGTGAATATGTAGTTGTTTCGTGCCATGAAAATAGTGCTCCATTGTGGGGTCATCCGCCACGCCAGGAAGCCGTTGTGACGGGATTGCGAACCGCTTACGCCGCCCGCGCCCCGCCGTCAATCCGCAACCGTGCCAGTCCTGTGCCGGTGAGGCCCAAAAGCGCCAGCAGCAGAACGGGCCAATCACCGAGGCGCGCATAGGGCGTTTCAGCCCGCGCGCCCGGCAGTGCGGCATCCAGATAGCCCGTCTCGTTCAGCCCCAGCCGCGCGGTCACCTGCCCGCTGGCGTCGATCATCGCCGAAATGCCTGTATTGGCCGACCGGATCAATGGCAGCCCGTTTTCGATGGCGCGCATACGGGCATGGTCGAGATGGCTTTGAGGCATGGCAAGCGTGCCGAACCAGGCGTCATTGGTGATCAGTACGATCCAGTCGGCCCGGCCCGGAAAACTGCGCAGATCCTGCGGGAAAATCCCTTCGTAGCAGATCAGCGGAAGCCCCTTGCCCAGCGCCCCCATGTCCAAAAGCGGCTGGCCCTCGGGGCCCGGCGCAAACCCATAGCCGCGGGTCGAGGCGAAACTGCCGATCCCGACCCGGGTGAGCAGATCTCCGAAGGGTACGTATTCGCCAAAAGGCACGAGGTGGCGCTTGTCATAGACCTGGGGGAACCCCGCGCCGGGTCCGATGACGGCAAGGCTGTTGAAATAGGACAGATCGTCACGCCGCTGCACGCCGAAAATCAACGGGGCCCCGCCGGCGGCATCGCGCATCGCATCTGTCATGCTGTCGGCATATCCCAGCAGCGTCGGCACGGAGGTTTCCGGCCAGACGATCATGTCCGGGGCCGCGTCCCCGTCGCGCGCAGCCGTCATCTCCAGCGCCCGGTTGAAGAAGACCGGGATATATTGCGGGTCCCATTTCAGCTCCTGCGCCGCGTTGGGCTGGACGATACGTACGATACTGGAGGTCTCGGCGGGTGTCGCGGCAATGCGCCCTGCCCCCCAGGTCCAGGCCGCGGCAACCACGGCGATCGACAGCCCCGCTGCGGCGACGCGTCCCCGCCCCGAGAGGGCCAGCGGCACTCCCAGCACCGCGAGGGCAAAGAACGTCAGCCCGTGCACCCCGCCCAGCGCCGCCAGCTGCGCCACCGGCGTTTCCAGCAAAAGCGTCCCGATGGGCGACCAGGGAAAGCCGGTGAAGAGATAGGCGCGGGACATCTCGGCCAGGGTGAGCGCCGGAACGAGGGCCAGCGCCCGGAGGCGCGGGCCGCTCCCGACCCGGAAGGCCAGAGCCGCCGCCGCCGACCAGATCAGCGCCAGCCCCGAGGCCAGCCCGATCAGCGCGAAAGGCGCCATCCAGCCGGTGCTCCACGGGTCCACGAAGAACGGCTCGACGATCCAGAAATGCGTGGCTGAGATATAGCCCAGCCCGCCGCTCCAGCCGAGGCCCGCGGCGTGGCGCACCGAGCGCCCCTGCCCCAGCACCCACAGGAGCACCGCACAGGCCGGCAGCGCCACGAACCACAAGGACAGCGGCGCCGGCCCGGCCCCCATGACCACGCCCGCGCAACGATGCCGCCAGCGCCTGTCTCTTATACACATCTCCGAG
>FYBJ01001404.1_pt2 | contig 95993 bp, 93 predicted proteins | sample 1134611 | NCBI WGS metagenome assembly FYBJ01 (sample SAMEA104116008, study PRJEB20421) | marine metagenome | isolation source: marine
TTAAGTTAAGAGAGCCTACTTCCCGCGGCTTGTCCGCGGGATCCATGAATCTTTCTACATCGCTGGATCCCGCGGACAAGCCGCGGGACGTAGGCGAAGAAAATGGTCTTAACTTAATGGCAGTGCCGGCTGCAGGCAGCCGGGCAACCCAAATTTCAATGCTGAAAAGGATCTCTCAAAATGATGGTAGAATTCCTTTCCGGACCGGTTGATAAAATATCAACAGGCACTCCCAGTAATTCTTCAATACGACGGATATAAGCCCTGGCATTCGCAGGCAGTTGTTCAAGATCGGTAACATCTGCTGTGCACTCCTGCCAACCCGGCATTTCCTCATACACAGGTTCAAGGTTTTTGAATGCTTCCGCAGATTGCGGTGCATAATTAACCAGATTACCCTGCGCATCTTTGTACGCCACAGCGATTTTCAATGTTTCAAGACCATCGAGCACGTCAAGCTTGGTAAAACAAAGACCTGAAATGCTGTTCAATTCAATTGAACGACGCAGCAAAACCGCATCAAACCAGCCACAGCGCCTCGGACGACCCGTTACAGCCCCGAATTCATTCCCTTTTTCAGCCAGATAACGACCAACGTCATCAAAAAGTTCTGTAGGGAAAGGCCCACTGCCTACCCGAGTAGTATAAGCTTTGGTAATCCCCAGAATATAGTCAATATAACGTGGGCCAAAACCTGCTCCGTTGGTGACCGAGCCTACACAGGTGTTTGAAGAGGTTACAAACGGATATGTGCCATGATCAATGTCCAGAAACACGCCCTGAGCGCCCTCGAATAACAGCAAATCGCCTTGTTTGCGATGAGCATGTACTTTTTCGGTGACATCACAGGCCATCTCTTCAAGAGCGGCAGCGTATTGCAGCATCAGCTCACGGGTTTCTTCAAAGTCCACCGTAGGTTGCTGATAATAACTGCTCAACAGGAAGTTATGATAATTAAGCAATTCTGCAAGTTTTTCTGAAAAACCCTGTTCATCAAAAAGATCAGAAACTTTAATTGCGCGGCGAGCCACTTTATCTTCATATGCAGGGCCTATTCCACGACCGGTCGTACCAATCGCAGCACCGCCTTTCTGCTGTTCGCGCGCTTTGTCCAGCGCCACATGCGAAGGAAGAATCAACGGACAGGCTGAAGAAATATGAAGGCGGGATCGCACCTCAATTCCACGGCTTTCCAGCTCGTTGATTTCAGAAAACAAAGCATCCGGTGAAAGCACCACGCCATTGCCAATATAACAGTGAACATCTTCACGCAGCATCCCCGAAGGCACCAGACGCAATACAGTTTTTTCACCATTAATTTTCAGGGTATGGCCAGCATTGTGTCCACCCTGATAACGCACAACGGCTTTGGCCCTCGACGTCAGCCAGTCTACAATCTTACCTTTACCTTCATCACCCCATTGGGTACCAATGATTACAACGTTCCTGCCCATTTCTTACTCTATTTAGTTAATTTATTCATACATTTTGTATGACTGTTAATAACACAACGCCAAATACCATACTAAAAAAGCCTGCTATGCGCAATGTTTTTTCATCCTGGCCAATGATTTTTCTAAGCATCCGTTTCCAGCGCTCAGGAAATGCAAAAGGCATCAGTCCTTCAAAAACAAATACCAGGGCTAAAGCGGAAAGAAAATTTTCAATCACGCCTGTATTCTCCTCTAATTCAACGAAGGATAAATGGCCATGCCGCTTTCATTCCTTCTCACTCACGGGGTTGTGGTCAAACCAAACCCCATGAAAAAAACAGAGGATTATAATGAACTCGGCTAAGAACTGCCAGTTTTTTTCGTCAGAGAATGCTTAAAGTAATCAAAAAAGCTTGAACTTTGATCAAGAATTAACAAATCCTGCGGTTTATTAAAACTGTCTACATAGGCAGAAAGGCTTCGATAAAACTCGAAAAATTTCTTATCTTTACCATAAGCTTTCGCATAGATTTTAGCAGCCTGACCTTGCCCTTCACCGCGGATAATCTTACCTCTACTCTGGGCATCAGCAAGAATAACCGTTACTTTTCGATCGGCTGAGGCCTGAATCGCTTCTGCTTCGGCGCGTCCATCGGCGCGGTGCCGGTTTGCGATTTTTCGCATATCGGCCCTCATCCGCTGATAAATTGCATTGCTGGTACTGGATGGCAATTCAATACCTTTAATGCGAACATCGACGACATGAATGCCCAGCTGAGCTGCCTGTTTCTCGGCGCCCTGCAGCAATACACTCATAATATCGTCTCTGGCATCTGAAACAACATCAGGAATTGTCCGCTTACCAAACTCATTTCGTAACAGCGTATTCAGCTGTTGCTCCAACAGTTTTTCAGCCTTCATCTCATTGCCGCCGGTGGCTTTAAAATACTGCTCAAGATCGCTGATTCTCCATTTTACATAGTAATCAGCAATGACATCTTTCTTTTCTTTGGTCACAATTCTTGATGATTTGATATCAAGCGTCTGCAACCGTGTATCAAAAACCCTGACATTTTCGATAAACGGCATTTTGAAATGCAGTCCGGGTGAAAGAATCTTTGTTTTATCGGTACTGCTATCCTGAACCAAACGGCCAAGCCTCAGCAAAATCCCATGTTCGCCTTGAGTGATGGTAAACACGCTGGAGAGACCAACAATAAGCAGGATGACCATCGCCACCCCAAGAACACCTTTAATCGCTTTCATGATTTATCTCTCCCTATCAATACGTTGGTCTTTGAGAGCTGCGAGTCAGCTCCCTGCTCAACGGCAATAAGTTTTCAGCCGATTTTTTGGCCGAATCTTCATTTTCTGTCATGGAAGGTGCTGCAGGTAATGCCTTGTTCATGGATAACTTATCCAGCGGCAAATAAAGGAAATTACCTGATTTTCCATCAACAAGAATTTTTGAGCTGTTCGTCAGAACCTTCTCAATGGCATCCAGATACATACGTTGCGAAGTAACATCAGGAGATGCTTTATATTCCGGTAAAATTGCCAGAAATTCTGCAACATTACCCTTCGCCCTAAAGACAACCTGCTGTTTGTAGGCTTCCGCTTCTTCGATAATACGTTTGGCATTCCCTTTAGCAATTGGAACGACTTTGGCGGAATAGGCCAGCGCCTGTTCTTTAAACCGTTTCTCATCTTCCTGCGCTTTGATTGCATCATCAAACGCATCCTGAACACTTTCAGGGGCTCTTGCAGGTTGAGGGGAAACGTTAACGATGGATATTCCGGTATTATATCGAGCCAGGATCTCTTCAAGGGATTTTTCAACCTTAGCACCCCAGATAGAACGCCCTTCGGTAATGATCTGATCCAGTTCCGTCGTTCCCAAGACCTCTCGCAACGCACTTGAGGTTGCCTGCTGCAGGCTTTCCTGGGGATCAGCTACGCTGAACAGGAAATCTTCAAGATCACCAATACGGTATTGTACAATAAGAGAGACGTTCACCAGATTTTCATCTTTGGTCAGCATCTGACCTGAATAGGAATAGTCCATCACCTGATCAACGTTGCGAACCACCTTACTGGCGATAATGCGCGGAATCCAATGAGGTCCCGGCCCCAGGGTTTCCCGATATTTTCCAAAATAAAGAACAGCCGCACGTTCTGCAGGATCAACAATGAAAATGCCGGACAACGCCCAGAGCGCAATGAAAACCAAAGCTATCAGCAACGCCAGAACCCCTCCGCCGCCGGAATTTTTCGAGCCGTCAGAGTTTTGCGAACCACTGCCGCCAAAAAGACTGTCTTTCAATTTACGCTGAAAACGCTTTAGTGCCTCATCAAGATCTGGTGGACTATCCTTGCCGCTCCAGGGATCCTTCTTTTTATCTGGATCATTCCATCCCATAATCTTCATCTCCCGCAATTTAATTTAAATGGACAAAGATAGAATTCTATTATCTCGACTTGTAAATAACAAGAGCGTTGACGAAGCAAAGGCCTTTAATCTTTGCGGAAGACCGTTTTTATCATATTGTTTATCGCTTCAAAAAAAACAAATCCCAAACCCCGTGTCCCAACCGTTCTCCGCGGCGTTCAAATTTGGTTAACGGCCGGGATTCCGGTCTCGGGCTGAATCCGGCATCAGGCTGGCTGTTTTCAAGCGCTGGCTCTGCAGATAAAACCTCGAGCATCTGCACTGCATATTCTTCCCAGTCCGTAGCGCAATGTAAAAAACCGCCGGCCTGTAGTTTTTTACAAAGTAAAGCAACGAAATCAGATTGAATAATCCGTCGTTTATGGTGCTTTTTCTTTGGCCAGGGATCGGGGAAAAAAATCTGAATACCGGCCAGGGACTGATCCGGCACATGCGTTTTCATTAACTCGACCGCATCTTTATCGATTAAACGTACATTCGTTAACTGATGTTCATGCAAATCCGCAGATAATGCACCAATGCCGGCCTGATGAACCTCAATACCAATATAATTGTTTTCCGGTTGAGCCTTTGCCATCTCGAGCAGGGACTGCCCCATCCCAAATCCAATTTCGACAATTGTCGGTGCTTTTCTTTCAAAAAGAGCTTCAAAATCCCAAGGCTGTTCAGCCGGCAGTTGGTAGGCTGGATAATATTCAAGCCCCTGTTCCTGGCGACGGCTCATTCTGCCGCCCCGGAGGACAAAACTTCTAATAGTACGACGCATAATACTCTCTTACATAAAAACGCCGGACATTATAGTCTATTTAATGAAGAAAATCAGGTTTTTTAAAAAATCTGAGCAGATTAATAACAAAATTCTTGCAAGTCTTCGTCAATTTTGCTATAAATTCGCACTTGCATTAAAAACCAGCCTTAACGGGTCTGGAAATGCCCAAAGAATATAGAAATTTGCAGCTTAAACTTAATCAGTTCTTGTGAAAGCCATAGCTGTTATTTTAAAAGCTCATAAAAGTTTGGAGTAAACCATGTCAAGAGTATGTCAGGTCACAGGCAAAAGACCGATGACCGGAAACAATGTGTCTCATGCCAACAACAAAACCAGAAGACGTTTTCTGCCTAACCTTCATTCCCACAAGTTCTGGGTGGATGAAGAGAACCGTTTCGTGACCTTAAGAGTCAGCAGCAAAGGCATGCGTATTATCGATAAATTAGGTATTAAGACGGTTCTGGATAACATCCGCGACCGAGGCGAAAAAATATAATTAAATAAGAGGGTCGATTCATGGCTTCTAAAGGTAAAAGAATCTTAATCAGAATGATATCAACTGCTGGTACAGGATATTTCTATACCACTGTAATCAACAAACTGAATACTACGGTCAAACTGGAGCTTATGAAATACGATCCAGTTGCAAAAAAACACGTCTTATTCAAAGAAGGCAAAATTAAGTAACCCCCCTTTCAGGTTTTACCCTGAAAAATAAGTTAGAGTCTGTTGACATTTCTTCTTAGAGCCTACGTTCCGCGCTTTATGCGCGGAATCCAGCATTAAACCGAGTAAACTATTGAATGGTTACCATGCGTATTGTGTGGATCCCGCGCATAAAGCGCGGGAAGTAGGCAGTTCAAGTAGAAATGTCAACAGACTCTAGTACCTCATCCTGTAAATATTAAGATCGTTAGGTTAGGCGATATTGCTGTCTGACAAGGCGCGAGGAAGGCGAATATTGAGCATATTCAACTGACGAGCAACGCAGCTCAGACAGCAATAGCGTCAGCATAACGATCTTAATATTTGCAGGATGAGGTACTAGTTTAAGCAGCACCTGTTGGGTTATCGCCCGACCTGCTGCTTTTTTTATTGATTAGGGTCTGTTGAATAGGGCTGGCTATTTGCCTCATTCAAGCTATAAATGGTACTCAATCGTCCACATTTTCGCTTCGCAAAATAAAATGCCAACAGACCTTAAAATTTTTTTAAAGAAATTCCGCCCTGCTAACTGATTATCCCATATCAAAAAAATCAACTTCTTTACAAATTTTCCCTGAAACAGGACTGGATTATCCTTTCAAATCGGTTAAACTGATAAGTAAGAGAGGACGAAATACAGGACTGGTATGAAAGCATCCTTACAGCTTAGTCTAGGCCAACAACTTACCCTGACGCCTCAGCTTCAGCAGGCGATACGTCTTCTGCAACTCTCAACACTTGATCTCCAGCAGGAAATTCAAACAACGCTCGAATCAAATCCCATGCTTGAAGCCCAGGAAGAAAATGATGAGCATCCTGGTGACAACCATGACACTGTCGAACAGGATTTATTGAATGAACTGAACGACATACAATGGTCTCAGCTCTATAACACGTCCGGCCGTTCCACAAATTTTAATGAACCGGATTATAATCTTGATAACCTTCATTCAACGACCAGTAATCTTCAAGACCACCTTCGCTGGCAGCTGAACCTGACACCCTTGAGCGAGGTAGACTATGTTATCGCTCTGGCATTGATTGATGCCGTTAATGATGACGGCCTGCTTTCGATTAGCGTTGAGGACATTTTTGAAGGTCTGAAATCCGACAGTTATGATCTGGACATGGCAGAGATTGAAGCCGTTCGGCACCGTATTCAGCTTTTCGACCCCATAGGCTGCGCCTCCAGCAATTTAGCCGACTGTCTGCTCATCCAGCTTAATCAGCTGGAAGACAACGGCAGGATTATCAAATTATGTAAAAAAATTATCAAAGACGACATTGAAGCACTGGCGCAACACAATTATCGGCTGCTGACTAAAAAATACAAAATCAATGAGCAGGGGCTGGACGAGGCGCTCAAAACTATTCAAAGCCTTAACCCCCGTCCCGGCGATCTTATTCATAAAGGCGCCACAGAATATGTGATCCCTGATGTCAGCGTCAAAAAAGAACATGGAACATGGCAGGTCCGTCTGAATGAATCGATGTTGCCAAGACTCAGCATCAACCAACAATATGCTTCGCTGGTGCAAAGAGCCAATAACAGTTCAGATAACCAGTATTTAAAACAGAATCTGCAGGAAGCCAGATGGTTTCTTAAAAGTATTCAAAGCCGTCAGGAAACCTTGTTAAAAGTTGCGAAGGCCATTGTCGAATATCAACAGGATTTTCTTGAATATGGCGAGGAGGCCATGAAACCTCTGGTTCTGAATGATATTGCCGTTCAGCTGGATATGCATGAATCAACCATTTCCAGAGTGACCACGCAAAAATACATGCATACGCCCAGAGGCGTTTACGAATTGAAGTATTTTTTCTCAAGCCATGTCAATACGGCATCCGGCGGAGAGTGTTCCTCTACAGCGATTCGAGCAATCATTAAAAAATTAATTGCCGCTGAAAATCCGGCAAAACCATTAAGCGACAACAAAATTGCCCAGCTGATTGACAGCCAGGGTATTCAAGTGGCTCGACGGACCGTGGCCAAATACAGGGAAGCAATGGGAATTGCCCCGTCCAACGAAAGGAAACGATTACAACCTCGGTAAAGCCGGCTTTCCGAGGAAGTTTCAGCTGCCATGAACTGGAGTTCTGGCAGCGACGATGTTTGTTATTGGTGGCTATTCAATTCAGGCTTTATGTTTGAATAACACCGGGTAGTTACCGTTTTTGTAATATTCAGGAGGCATTATGCAACTTAATATCACAGGTCATCAAATGGATGTCACCCCCGCCCTTCGTAATTTTACTTTGGAGAAATTCAGCAAACTGGATCGCCATTTCGACAAAATCACCTCAGCAAATGTGGTCTTTGATGTCGAAAAACCCAGACAAATCGCCGAGGCGACCGTATTAATCGCAAAAGGCGAACTGCATGCCAAAGCAGAGTCTGAGGATATGTATACCACCATCAATGGCCTGGTGGATAAACTGGATCGGCAATTATTAAAACACAAGCAGAAAATGCGTTCTCACCGAGAATAAATTTTATCACCGATGCCATGATTCTATTCCTGGCATCGGCCTTCTCTCTGATACACAAAAGCAATATTGGATGCCAGAGCATTAATCCGTTATAATTTTCCTATCTGAAAACCTACAGGCTTTGGCTATGAATGCTCTGGAAATTTACCGCTTGAAAAAAACCTATGACAATGGTGTTGAAGCCTTAAAAGGCATCGATCTTACCGTTAAAAAAGGTGATTTTTTTGCATTGCTGGGTGCCAATGGCGCAGGGAAATCAACAACCATCGGACTGATTACCACCCTGCTTAGAAAAACTGCCGGTCAAATCATCATTAATGGCTATGATCTCGATCAGCATAGAGAAAGCGCCAAACTCAGCATTGGCCTCGTTCCGCAGGAGTTTAACTTAAATATTTTTGAGCAATGCGAACAGATTTTAATAGGACAGGCCGGCTATTATGGCATCCCCATTAAAAAAGCCCGCCCCCGGGCACAGGCGCTGCTAAAACAGCTTGGACTCTGGGAAAAAAGAAAATCGATTGTCCGCCACCTTTCAGGCGGAATGAAACGGCGGTTAATGATTGCCAGAGCAATGATCCATCAGCCGGAAGTGCTGATTCTTGATGAACCCACAGCAGGTGTTGATGTTGAAATCCGCCGTTCCATGTGGAAATTTCTGACGGAAATCAACGAACAGGGAACAACCATTATCCTGACAACCCATTATCTCGAAGAAGCCGAGCAACTTTGTAAAAATATTGCCATTATCAACAAAGGCGAAATCGTTGCCCATAGCTCCATCGAAGAACTTTTAAGTCACCTGCATTACCAGACTTTTGTTTTCAACAGCGTACAACCCTTTGAAGAACTGGTAGAAATTCCGGGATACAGCAGTAAAAAAGTGGATGATCATTGTTTTGAGCTTCGTGTTGGACAGGACATCAGCTTAAACGAGATTTTTTCCCATTTGAGCGCTCAAGGTATTGAAATTAAATCCATGCGTAATAAAACCAATCGCCTGGAAGAACTTTTTATGGATATGATTAACGATGCAAACTAAAATTCAACTGATAGCCTTATATACCATTCTCCGAAGGGAAGTCGTGCGTATGCTCAGAATATCTTCCCAGGTCTTTTTGCCTCCAGTGATTATCACCTCACTGTATTTTCTCATCTTTGGCGCTCTGATTGGAGAGCGCATAGGAACCATCGACGGGGTTGATTATGTCACCTTTATCACTCCCGGCCTTATCATGATGACCGTTATCACCAACGCCTATGGCAATGTATCATCCTCTTTATACAGCACCCGCTTTCAAAAAAATATCGAGGAGATGCTGGTAAGCCCGATGCATGATAGTCTGATTCTGGTTGGATTTGTATTGGGCGGAGTGATTCGTGGTTTTATTGTCGCCCTGCTGGTATTTGGCGTTTCCTGTTTTTTCCTGCCGAGCCTCTCGATACATCATCTGCCAATGACGCTGCTGATTGTTTTAATGGTATCGGCTTTATTTTCACTGGCCGGATTTACCAACGCCATGTTGGCAAGGAATTTTGACGACATCATGCTGGTTCCAACCTTTCTGCTGACCCCGTTAACTTATCTGGGAGGAGTATTCTACAGCACTCAGATGCTGCCGCCGTTCTGGGAAAAAATTTCTTTGTTCAACCCGGTACTTTACATGATCAATGCCATGCGTCATTCCATGCTGGGCATTGAAAATATCAATATGGGTCTGTCGATACTGGTCATCGCTCTATCGCTTGCCCTGCTTACCGGTCTGAATTTATATCTTTTGAAAAAGGGCGTTGGACTACGCGATTAAACGGGAAACAGGATTATTTTGGGCGAACATGATCCTCAGGTTTTTCAAGGTTTTCCTTTCCTTCTCGAATATCTTTTAGTTTCTTGCGCATCTCTAAAATATCTTCGGGCTTTAAATCCATATCCTTTAATACTGTTAATTGACGAACAGCCCGTTGTCTGTCAATACCTTTACGAGCAACAGGAACGCTTGGTTTTTCAACAGCCGAAGGTATAACAGCCCCACTGCCAGAGGAAGATGCGGCGATACATTGGTCCATGCCCTGGGTTAAATCCTGCTGAATATTGACTGGCAGCCTGATATCATTTTGCTGAATAAATTGACGAAGTTGTTCAGGTGATTCTGAAATTGGACAATAATCGTTTCCTTGATACCATCGCTCCAAGGCATCAAGCTTGACCGGGTCTGTTCTTCCGATATACAACAAAAGCCATTGATCACGCATTCTTGAGTTCAATCCGCGAAACTTGCTTTGGTCATTCTCTTTGATCTCGTACAATCCTTCATCAATATCGATCAGAACTATCCCTTCCTGAGTCGTCATTTCATTTCCTAAATTAATATTGCTGCAATTAACTGAACCACAATAATCATCATGAGCCATTCCCATGTCATTCACTTGCTTCAGTTTAAAGACAAAATCTACAAACATCGCTGTTTCTTCTTCGATAGACGGTTTATATTTTTTAACGATAGGCATATAAAACAGATCATCCGTTGAATTTTTTATGCTGTGCAGGCCAAAAGTAAAGATAGAATCAAGCCCTTTCTTTTTTAACATAAATCTCTGATCAAGAATTTTGATGTTTTTATCGCTCTTTGCTTTTATTTTTGATTCGTTGTCAGTTTCATTATAAATATAACGGTTTCGCTTTTTCCTCGCCTTATCTTCTGTCTTTTTATAAACCACACCACCGGCCCCTTGCCCGAGCTTTCGCTGGACGACCTGGTTTATTCCTTTATTACTTTTCCATAGATGGACAAAATCATTGGCCTGCAGATTGACAGCGTAAACGTCATTTTTATATCTGATAATTTTGTATTGCTGGTGTCCCTTTAAGTAATGGTTTGAAATATCCGTTCCACCATTGAGAATATCATTTGGACTCATTACAAGCTCCAATACTAAACAACCAGGCACTTTTTGGGCCATATTTATTATTTTAGTACATAAAAGCAGGAAAACAACTTGGGGACAGGGGGATCAAAGATAACAAACCCTAAGATAGTTTCATTGCGAGCCATTTGATAAAAAAGTAGGGAACTCGGTGATCTTTCTTGGAGTAAAATTAAATTTTTTTATGAAACAGCAGCGGACGGGCCTTGATAAGCGCTGCGCTTATCAAGCGCTGCGCCCACCAAGTTGTTGTCTCAAATTCAGAATAACAACATTAAGGCATGCAAGAATAAAATATTTTGAGCGTATAAGAATAGTAGCCAAAATTATTCCCATATTTCCAATCTAAAACATCCATATTTTCATATTTTGGGTGCTTATCAAAACACAGGAAACGGTCACTTGAAATCACGGCAACTTCAGCCATCTTGCTTAATGTAGCAGTATCTTCCGGAGGTACGGCTACGTTAGTAAAGTCTTTCAAATAGCTCAATGTCTCGTTATTTTTTGCAAATACAAAGGGGGACAGGCTCAACAATATCAATAACAGTGCTTTTCTCATTCATCTTCTCCTTGACGTTAACGATATCGATTATACGGCCTGAATGAGATAACTGATATAGTATTTTGTATATCGTTATAATAGGCCGTTTTTATTGCTGGCTATAAAGACGGCCCTGAAGATGAGCTTGATGAGCTTGCCGCGGCCTTAGCTGGCTCGTTTCTCCAGGAGTTATAAAATGCATATGCCTTATCTGCAACCATTGAAACACCTTTCGAAATTTTTGAATTACCAGGTACCTGCTCAAAAACTTTTTTACCTACCGCCATGCCAGCGGTTGCGGCCAAGTTGCCATATACTTTTATCTTGCCAACGAGACTATCGTCCGATGACTCGGGTTTGTTATTGAGCAACTGAGGAATCTCTGCGACTTGAGGGAATTGCTTTTTCAGAAAAAGCTGTTCTCTCGTCAAGCCGGTTTTATCCAGCCTGAGCATCAGCTCCTCCTGAGGACGGTGGGCTATCATCAATTCCAGCAGAAAATGCCTGTTATTTTTAAATTCAGAAAGATGTTCAATAACAAAATTTGTTTGTCTACTGGAGGCTGCTGACTGTCGTTTCTGGCTTTCAAAATAGTCATCAATCTTGGTACGAAGCTCGATATGATCGGCATGCAGATCCTGTGAGCGGTTAAAATGTGTTAGATAATAGACCAAACGTTTTGTATCTCCTGATTCGAGAGCCTGACTTAAATTCTCAACCAGATTTGACAGCCCCCCTTCTGTCGGTAAGGATTCAATCACTGAATGTTGTACTGGCTCCTGTTCAAATCCTCGTACCCACCGAGATTGGAGCGGAGAAAAAAAACCGCTGAAGCCATAATATCGGCAACGCTTGAACCAGGTTCTGAGTGCAGGAAAAAAGCCGGTCATTTCTTGCAGTGATTTCTCAAACATGGCATCTTTTCGGGCCTGTTTTAAGTCTTGTTTAAACAGATTATGCTCTTTTTCAGCCAACAAATGGCTCAGTTTTTTTGTCAATTCAATAAAATCATCGAATCCTTTATTGCGGCTCAGGCAAAAAAGCGTATTGTCTTTATCATTGATCAACATCTCTTTGACGCTTTCTGCATCATGCAACGCAGTTATTTCCGTCAATTGGCTGAAAAACTGTTTTTTTACATCCTCAGATACGGTTGATGAATTCATTAACTGTGCAGTCCGATACAGCCTCTGCCGCGAATCCTTTCCAATAAAGCTCTGTATATAATCATTTATTAATTTATCCAGAGTCTGTGACTTTGCTGCATGTAACAAATAGAAATCCATCATGGTCAGATCTGTCATTTCAGGCGCATCCTGCACTTCTGAAATATTTTTTTCTCCCAGCATGGGTTGTAATCCTTTTTTAAAACAACTCGAAATGGCTTCAAAATCTGCTGTTGCCTCGCCGGGAAGCTTTTGCATTGCAACATGTTCATTAAACAGGCCATCTTCATAAAAACAGTCTGCCTGTCCATTCCTGGCCATAAATTTAATCGCGAGCCTGTTGATGTCTGCCAGCTCATTGCTAACCCTTTGCCAGGGTTCTTCATCAAATAATAACGATAAACTCCACAAAACCTGGGGCGAAAAAGAAGGGTCAGGACGGCTCTTCAAATGTTCATAAACCGCTAAAATAAACTGACTGAATTCTGCGGTTTTAGGCCCTTTGTAATGATAAGACCTGATAAGTTCAATAAGATGGGATTCCGTCAAGTAATGAAGCAACGTTTTTCCTTGAAATGCCTCAAAAAGCTCAGGCCGAGGGTAAGATAGCATATGACTGAGCCATTTATTCCTCGGCTCAGGTTTTAATAGATCCAAATACTTCCGAACTTCCGTATTCCTATTCTGAAGAAGAGGCAGTAGCAGGTTAATGAAATTTGGAGAAAAAGAATGCTCTTTTAACAAAAATTCAGTTTTTTTCTGGTCATAATCCAAAGCGTTTAATATCTCCATATTATTCCAGAGATGGAAAAAACGTGAGCTGCAGAGGAGATTGTGTTTTGCCTGAGGAGACAATTCTTTTATTGTTTCAACATCCAAGTCGCAGAGGTCAATTTTCTCAAGCAAAATCTGAATGTCCTGCTGTTGATCCATCTTGGCCCCGTTAAAATCAAACGGCTTTGAATAAAAATGCTTTAACAATGTGTCATATTTTAATAAATGCAGCATCAATAACGAAGTCATTTGAGCGTTGCCGCTTGCAGATTGATATAAACTCGCCGCCATATCCAAAGATAATTTCCTTTGACTAAGTATCTTTAGAAAGGTTTTTTTAGATTCTTTTGACCCGGTTACTTTAGTGATAAATTCAGGGTTTTTAACGGCCGTGGTCAGGAAACGATATTGGTTAAATTCTTGCGAAAGCAGTTGCGAAAAACAATCCAATGACATCCCTTCTATACAAAACGTCATATGCATTGGAAAGGACGAAGACAGGGAAAGCAACACTATCAAATTGTCCATCACCTTCTGGTCAAATTCCTTAATTGCTTTGATAGCCTTAAGAAAATCTTCAAAATTCTTTCTCTGAATAATTTTTTCAATCAGCAGACGTAAGGTATTGTTGCTGTCAGCATCATTGATATCATGACCAGCAAGCAGAGAAATCAGGCCAAAATATAAAACCTCAGGCTCAGCAAATGCCGCACTTCGCCATTCTAATGCATGGACTCTATCAGCCAGCTTTAAACCTGCAAACTTGTCGCTTGAAAAATAGTCTTTAAAAAGTTCTTTATAAAAAGTTTTTTTATCATCCAATTCTTCGCCTTGGATACTGGAAACCATCTGTGTATTGTTTATAAAATGATTTTCATTTTTACCATCATCGGCAAATTTTACATAAAAAACCAGATCCATTACAAAATCTTGAACCCATTCAAAATGTTCTATGTTGACCGTGGTCAGCAATTCATGAAAAGGCGTTTTACGATCGATCAGCAAACACAATTTATAGAGCCTGATTGCCTGATTGTATTTCTCTGTATCATTATTAAAGGATAATTTAACAGGCGCCGCCAACGGTTTTAGTTGATTTTCACTTACTAAATACCCATAGGCTCTAAGCGCCTCGCTAAGCCCCGCTTTCAATATTGGACTGTCAGGAAAGTGATGGAAATAAATCTGAATCAAATACTGGTTCGCCTCAGGATTTAATAAGGCATATTTAAGCATTTTTTCAAAAAGCTCCGGACTTAGAGCCAATAATAGATTCTTCGCCGCTTTCTGATTTTTTTTAAGCAACTCAATACATTGTTGAATAAAAATATCCCTATATACAGAAATATCCTCTTCACCGTGAGAATAAGCATCATCAGAGAAAAGCTTCAGCAAATACTGAGACAGGATATTTATCCTGACATCGTTATCTAAATCCATTTCGGAAAAAGCAATCAACCTGGCTTCAAATTCATTTCTGTTGTTAACGCAGGGGGCAAACAGTTGAATGGGGAAAAAACGAGCTCGAGCATTCATCTGCTGCAAGATATTAAAAAGTTCTGTTAGCTCATTATTAATCCATAGTTCAAGGAAGGGCGTATCTTTACATAACCTGTCGCCGGTCTCAAGCGAGTCAAGGGCAAGCTCGTAGAGCTTTTTTAACTGCATAAGCCCCATTTGCTCAAGAATCTCTATTCTGCTGGTCAATTCCAGAGGCTCGTGCGCCTTTTGTAAAAAAGACAGAAACTCCATAGCATCCAGATGATTAAAATCGCCCTTTTGAAACTTAACATTAACCACTTTGAAACATTCGTTATAGCCATTTATCCGCTTGACGAAGGTCTGGAAATATTCTTTTGCAACTGAAATTGGGCAGCTGGATAACCAGTTGTCTAATTCAATCGTTTGATAAAATTCCTTATCATCACGCGTTACAGACAAGGGGGAATACATCACAAAAAACAGCAGAACGCCTAAGAGTTCAGGCGGCTTATTGATTAAAGAGGTTCGATAAATCTCGGCAAGAAACTGTTTAAAATGCTTTTGTAACCTCCAGTCTAAACCCCGATCGAGGTAAAATAGAGGTGTGAGGCTTTGTTTTAAAAATTCTATATCCCAGCCAGAAATGGCATTCTCACTTGATTTTAATCCCTCTATCAAAGGCTGTTTAACCACCGGCAATGCTTCGGTCAGAATAGAAAATACCTTTGTATGCGAATCGATTGGATCTGAATAATCTAAAAATGCCTGAAAACCGCGTTTTAAATTAGACCATTGCTTGAAAAAATCATGATATATCCAGAAGATATCCTGCTGCTTCTCAACGGGGAGGGATGCCAGATGATGCACATCCAGCATTGCTGCGGCAAATGGAATGCTTAACTGTTTTCCATACCAATCGGATAAAAATGAATCCGGATGGATGGAATTCAATCGCTTCGAATCACTCATTTCCTGTAGAAGACGATCTGCAAATAATTGAGATGAATGTAACAATTTATCCAGGCAATCCTTATGCTCCTCCTGAACAGCGGCATTTGCTAAAACAACCACCCAGCTAGATGCGTCCTCCCATCTTCGCAAAAGTTGGTTAAGACGCTTTGCATCATTTAAGCAAACTCGATCAAAGAGGGTATTAAAAAAAACAGAACGCTCGTCTATCGTTGTGTCAGGGTTTTGCAGCCAGGATAACAGCGGCGCTGAGTTGCTTATTCCGAAGAAAAAATTACTCAAATACTCTGAATCAAGCTCAGCCAGTTCCTTATTCTTTTGCAATACGCACTCTGTAAGCAATGGCTCGGACGTATGTGCTGACAACTCAATTAATTGTTCAATTCTTAATTTTCGACTCAAATCGGGCAACAACTCCCTTGTCAAAGGACTCAATGAATCAAGGCTAAGAAAACAGTCAACGATAAATTGCAATTTGAGTTCATCATTCAGCCAGTTAAATATTATGGAATATGAATCCTTGTCCGACCAATGAGACAATAAATTTGGGACCTGTTTCTGAAACGCATAATTTCGGGCAAGTGCTTCTGGAAAAACCTCTGCCAAAACATCCTTAAACAGTATATATAAAAACTGTTCGCTACCAGGCTCTATAACGGCAAGTAATTCAGCCAGCTCACCGTATGCAGGACTATGGGTTAAATGCTCATAAAGGGCTTGGGGCAAGGCGTTGATAAAGTTCCTCAACATGGACAGCACCATGCTGTTTTGTTCATGGCTGGAATGTTTAGGAATCAAGCTCATTAACGCCTGCAAATAATTTTCAATCAGCAATTGATTCGTCGAGGATTGAATATCAAGTCCGGCCACGATCTCAATCAAAATCTTGCTGATAAATTGCAGGCTGTTACTATTGAGCCAGTCTTTATTGGCATTGTTTAACACGGCATTAATAAAAGCCGTTTTGTATGCAGGGTCAGGAACAACAAATCTCTCAGTCAGCGATAACAAAACCCATTCTTCAGATAATAAGCTGCTGATCCCGAAAAAAAGGTATGCCATGAATTCTGGACATTCAAAACGCGCCTGATTCAGTATCAGCTGACAATGAACGGATTTATCATTTGAAAGTAATAGAATATCCCTCAGCGATTCAAAATCAATGTGTTTTTCAACAGCAAACAAACCGTTCAATGCCGGCTCAATTTCTTCCGCTCTGTTTTTTAACAAATCCGCAGCCACTTTCCAGCTCAATTGTTTAAACAGTTCGGATAAAGGTTGTGCTTCAGGCCATTTTTTTCTTAACTGCCCAAGAAAATGCTGATAGATGGCTGTATTGCCAAGTCCTTGACTTGTCATCTTAATCCATTCAAGCCATTGAATCATAAATTTAACTGTTCCTAACGATTCAATGTATTGCGGCTCAAGCTCGGCTTTTGTACTGTAGATTCGACGGGGAGACATTAATTTTTGCTTGATCAGCCGGAAATTAGCCAAAAAATTAGTTTGCTCGGATTCAGAGCGTATCTTGTTTTCGTATTCCAGTAGCTCATTCAGTAAGTTTTTTAATCTGGTGATATTTTCTTCATTTGAAAGGAGCCAGCATTCAACGATATTACGGCTGGAACCATCATCCAGTTTTGCAACATTAAGCAGGTTAATCAATAATTCCGGTTCATGATTAACGAATTGATCCAAAATTTCAGGGATGGACAACAAGCGATTGGCCAGTTTTTGGGATGAAGATTTCAAGGGCAAGTCATTGATGATGGAGAAATCTTTTTCAAACCATCCTATCAGCAGACAAGTGATCGAACCCTCATGTTTCTGGTTTTCGAACAGCAAGGAAAAGGACATCAATTTCAAAAAGGAAGACCTGTCTTCTTCAAAAATACTGACATCAGAGAACAGTTTCTCCAAAACATCTTCCCGCGCATGACTATCAAGTTCGTCGAACCGCTCCAACTGCTCTAACCACTGAAACTCAGCGTTTGATGATTGACAAGCAATACCTTGGGGCATAAAAGTCTCCATACACCACTTCAAACCATGGTTCATTCAGCATACCGACCTCGAGAAAAAAATCAAGCTGTTTTATTTTTGCCAAAATTGACGTGAAAACAAAATCAGTAACGAGAAAATTTCCAAACGACCGGCCAGCATGGCAAAAATGAGCAGCCATTTACTGTGAATATTTAAATGGATAAACGAAGCACTGATATTTCCAACACCGGCTCCAGCATTGGCCAGCGTTGCAACAACAGCAGAAAACGAAGTGATAAAATCATTGCCGAAAGCAATCAATAACACCCACAGCAGTAAAAAAAGTGCAATAAATAAGGAAATAAAGCCCCACATGGACTGCAATACCTGCTCAGGAAGACTGCGATGGGCAAATTTAATAGGCATGACCGCATGAGGGTGAAGCAGGCGGTTCATTTCCCTTTTCGATTGCTTGAACAGCAACAGCGCCCGCATGGATTTGACTCCGCCGCTGGTCGAACCTGCCGAACCGCCAATGATTGCCAGAAGCAGCATCAGCACCGTCACATAAGCCGGCCAGGAATCAAAGGGCGTTGCCAGAAACCCAGTGGTGGTTGCCATGGAAATGACATTGAAAAAACTTTTTTCAAAAATGATCCAAACCCTGTCATCAACAAAGTATCCATAACCCATCAGGCTCAAAGCGACAATGGCCGAAACAATCATTAAGCTCAAGATATAAAACCGGAATTCATCATCCTGCCAGTAATGCTTCAAACTGCCTTTTTTCACGGCAATAAAATGCAAGGAAAAATTAGTACCGCCAAGAATCATAAAAAGCACCGCCAGCAATTCGATGCTGCTGCTATGATAAAAAGCAAAATTCTGCTCGTGCATACTGAATCCGCCGGTCGATACGGTCGCAAAACTTTCACCGATGGCATCAAACCAGCTCATGCCGAGCAGCCAGTAACCCAGCATGCATAACAGGGTCAATAACAGATAAATCGACCATAACGCCTTTGCCGTCTGTGCGATTCTGGGCGTTAATTTATTCTCTTTCATAGGACCCGGTGTTTCATTTTGATATAACTGCATACCGCCGACACCCAACATGGGCAAAATGGCAACAGCCAAAACCACAATCCCCATTCCACCAAAAAACTGTAATTGCTGCCGATAAAATAACAAGGATGCAGGAAGATCATTAAGACGGGCGATGACCGATGCACCGGTGGTCGTTAAACCGGAAACCGCCTCAAAAACCGCATCAGTAATCCCCTGCTCAAAATCAATGGTCATGATAAAAGGCAGGCTGGCAAATAATGAGAGTACCACCCAGAATAAAACAACGATTAAAAAACCATCACGAATTTTTAACTCCTTTCTGGCATTCTTAAATCCCAGTGCCAACGACAGGCCGGTAAAAAAGGTCAGTCCAAAAGAAGAAAGAAAAGGAATCCATACATTTTCTGAAAAAAACAGATTAATCAGCAAGGGCGTCAGCATCGAAAAGCTGAACATCATCAAAAGGATACCCAGAAGGCGTAAAATCGTTTTAAATTGCATAAACCAGCCTATCCTAGAAAATTCAACTTAACCTGAAACAGGCTTTCCAATTGTCTTAAATACCGTTTTTTCATTAACAGGACAATGACATGATCACCGGCTTCAAGAGCAAGGTTATCGTCTGGCGGCAAAACCTGCTCGTCGCGGTAAACCGCAGCAACCGAGCAGCCTTTTGGTAATCCTATCTCAGCAAGCTTTCGGCCGACGATATTGGAAGTCTGTTGATCGCCATGGACAACCAGCTCAATGGCCTCGCCTTCTTCGCTTTGCAATCGATGTACTTTGACCATATTGCCCTGCCGCATTTTCCTCAAAATGCTGCCGATAGTAATCAGCTGCGGTGAAATTGCATGATCAATCGCTGAGTCATCAATCAATTCGACATAAGGCTGGCGATTCACCAGTGCCATGGTATGCCGGGCGCCTAATCGCTTGGCTTGAAGACAGGACATGATATTGGCTTCATCATCATTGGTGACGGCGCAAAATACATCGCAAAATTCAATATTTTCGTTTAATAGAAGATCCCTGTCGGCAATATCGCCCTGCAAAACCGTGGAATGCTGCAGATGATCAGCCAGTCTGGCCGCTGTCTGTGCATTTCGTTCAATCACTTTTATTTTATAATTTTTTTCCAGACGCTCAGCAAGCCGCCCCCCAATATGGCCACCGCCTGCAATGATAATCCGTCGGTTGGGGTGAGTATATCGACCCAGGGCAACCAAAGCCTGTTGTATGGCTTTAGGCGAGGCGATTAAAAGCACGTCGTCGCCTTTTTCTATCACCGGATCATCCTCTAAAGCCACAGAAACGCCCTGCCTGAAAATAGCAACAACCCGAGCCTCTGTTGACGCCAGACGATTGCGAATTTCACTTAACGGCTGTTCCAGCAACCCTTTTTTCAATACAGGCTTGATGGTCACCAGAAGAACCTGCTGAAAAGCAAAATCCAGCACCCTCGATACGCCGGGATATTGAATCAGATTCTCAATATGCTCGGTAATCAGGGTCTCGGGGCTGATACAAACATCCACAGGGACATGATCATTGGTGAACAACTCTGGATACTGGTAATAGTGGGGCGATCGGATTCTGGCAATTTTATTGGGCGTTCTGAATAGACTGTAAGCAATCTGGCAGCCCATCATGTTGATCTCATCCGAATTGGTCACCGCAATCAGCATATCGGCCTGCTCAATGCCGGCACGAATCAAAACATCGGGATGTGCGGCAGAACCAGCAACCGTTTGAATATCAAGGCGGTTCTGCAATTCTCTTAACCTGTCCGCATCCAGATCGATTAAGGTGATATCATTATCTTCAGAGACCAGGCTTTTGGCAAGCGTCCCTCCGACCTGTCCGCCACCAAGAATAATAATTCTCATGACATTATCTGCCCTTCAAACACAAAACTGGCCGGGCCAGTCAGGCTGACCGCTGTTTTTTCATCAGGCCAGCTTACAGTTAACTCGCCGCCGGGCAGATGAACATGAACAGCATCTTCAAGTTGAAAAAACTTTCGGGCAACCACGGCAGCCGCTACAGCACCACTACCGCATGCCAAGGTTTCACCTGCACCACGCTCATAAACTCTCAAACGAATTTCCCTATCAGAAAGGATTTCCATAAAACCGATATTAGCACCCTCGGGAAAGACCGGATGGGTGGATAACATGCGGCCCCATTTCTTAACATCGGTATTATCCAGGGCATCAACCCGGATAACCGCATGGGGATTGCCGACGCTTAAGGCATGGTATTGAAACGGCTGGTTTTCTAACACTATCGAATAATGCAGGGCTTCTTCCTCACGCAGTGGAATATTTTCCGGAAGAAAATCAGGGCGCCCCATATCGACGGTTACGCTTTGATCCTCATTAATGGTCAGCTGCATGGAGGTCGTGCTTGTTGCGAGTCTCAACTGCTTTTTATCGCTCAAACCATAGTGCTGAATAAAACGACCCATGCACCGCGCGCCATTGCCGCACTGCCCGACCTCATGACCGTCGGCATTATAGATGCGATAACGGAAGTCAACACCGGACTCCGTGCTTTTTTCAAGGAGAAGGCATTGATCAAACCCCACCCCACGGTGGCGATCAGCCATCTTAATAACCCATTGTTTATCAATAGCAACAGCCTGATTTACGGCATCAATGACCATAAAATCATTGCCAAGACCATGCATTTTACAAAAGCGTATGCCCATAATGCCCCTTCTTTAAGAGTGGCTCGGATTAATCGCCGCTGAACCGGCATGATAACCGGGCAAATAAAGCTCGCCCTTCTGGCCACAGGATTGCAAAAATAAAGCACTGCTAATTATCAATATCAATCGAATCATTTTCATTACATTTCCTTGTTTATTCACAGCATTATCTTAACGCTACCACAAATTAATCAACAAGTCCGGAAACCAATTAAATTTTCCAGCGCCCGGCAATAGGCGTGGGAGTGCGCGGATAACTGGTTCAAATGCCCGAGTTTTCGGCCAGGTCTGGCGGCCTTACCATAATCATGCAGATGAACATCAGCAAATTTCATGACTTCATTTTTATCCGGTATTTGTCCAATCAAGTTATACATAGTGGTATAGCTCACGCTATCTGTTTTTCCCGGCGTCCAGTTGAGAAGGCAACGCAGATGATTCTCAAACTGGCTGGTCATCGCGCCATCCATAGTCCAGTGGCCGCTGTTATGCACCCTTGGCGCCATCTCATTAGCATAGATCTGCTGGCCTTTCTGAAAAAATTCAACCGCCAGAATACCGACATATTGAAAATGTTTTAACAGACGGTCGACGGCATCCCGCGCCTGATGAAACATCGGATCATCTTTCTTATTAATGGTGCGGCATAAAATCCCTTTTTTATGAAGATTTTCACAAAGATCATAAAATTTTGTCTCGCCTCTGGCATTCCTTGCCGCAATTAAGGAAAACTCCCTGTCGAAATCCAGACATTGTTCAAGAATACTGTGCCGGCAATCCTGATCGGATAACTGTTCAGCATCCTGGGTTCTTTGAATGAAAATCTGACCTTTTCCATCATAACCGCCGCTGCGTTTTTTAAGGATCGCCGGACAACCTTGCACGGCAAGGGCGGCCAGCAATTCCTCCTTGCAATTGACTTCAAAAAAAGCAGGGGTATCCATTTTCATCGACTTGAAACATTGCTTTTCAAGCAGTCTATCCTGACTAACGGCTAAAATCTCTTTATTCGGCTGAACCGGTTTATGCTGTTCAAGAAAATTAAGGGTCGCCAGAGGGATATTTTCATTCTCATAAGTGATGACATCCACCGACTTGGCGAATGCTTCCAAGGCATTGAAATCATCGTAGGATGCAGAGTGATGTTGACCCAACACTGCTGCACAACAGCTTTCCGCCGGTTCAAAAAAATGAAATTCAAGCCCCATAGGAATTCCGGCCAACGCCAGCATTCGACTCAATTGACCGCCGCCTAATATACCGATTTTCATGATTTAATTCTCCGGACAGGGGTTTGCCAATACTTTATCAGTCTGTGCCTGTCTGAACGTTTTCAGACTGTCCTTTATTTCGGGGTCATGATTAGCAAGCATCGCAGCTGCCAATAAAGCCGCATTCACCGCCCCGGCCCGCCCGATGGCCAGCGTACCGACAGGAATGCCGGCAGGCATCTGGGCAATTGACAATAAGGAATCCATACCATTCAACGCTTTGGACTGAACAGGAACGCCAAGAACAGGCAAGCTGGTTTTTGCGGCCAGCATCCCGGGAAGATGGGCAGCTCCGCCAGCCCCGGCAATGATCACCTCAAAGCCCTTCTGCTCGGCGGTATCTGCAAATTCAAACAGCAAATCAGGCGTTCGATGGGCTGATACCACCTGAGTATGATATGAAATGTTCAAATTTTTCAACGTCTGAATGCAATGTTGCATGGTCTCCCAATCAGATTGAGAACCCATAACCACCGCTACTCGCACTGGAGCCGTCATAAAAATGTCCCTAATTGATATAAAAAAAGCCTTTATACGATCTCTTTAACAAAAAGTGAACCTTTAAGATAAAAAAAAGTGGAAAATCTAGAGTCTGTTGACATTTCATTCTGTAAGGTAGAAAAATACAATTTGTTCAACCTACGTCCTGCGGCTTGTCCGCGGGATCCATGAATCTATCTGCATCACTGGATCCCACGGACAAGCCGTGGGACGTAGGAAAGATTAATTTAAGGACAAGCTCGCATTATTTTGTTCGATGGAATAAGACTTTGGCAGCAGAGTCAAATTCCTGATAATATCGATAGGATACTCACAACAACGAATAAAAATGTTAAAGCATCTTATTGAGCTGAGACAACGGCTGCTGTATTCCCTGCTTTTCCTTGGCGGCTGTTTTCTATTGTTTTTCTTCTACTCAAAACCGGCATTAAATATGTTCGTTTATCCATTGCAACGCATTCTTCCGAAGGGTTCTGAATTGATTGCAACGGATATTACTTCTTCTGTGATGACCCCGATGAAATTGAGTTTTGATCTGGCGTTGATCAGTTCACTACCGTTTGCTTTCTACCAGTTCTGGCGATTTGCGGCGCCCGGACTGTACTGTTCGGAACGGAAAAAATTTATTGTTCTGATGATAACCAGCCTTGCGCTTTTCATTGCCGGGTTGATGTTTTGTTTTTTTATTGTCTTACCCTTTATGTTCGGCTTTTTCAGCCAGTTTCTACCAGAAGGCATCCGTCTGATGCCGGATATGCGCCTTACCGTGGATTTTATGTTCCGGATGTTATTGGTCTTTGCTCTTTGTTTTCAGCTCCCTCTGATTTGTGTGGCAATGAACCATTCAGGTTTACTTAATCACCGGCAGTTAAAACAGGCTCGCCCTTATGTGATTGTGTCTGCCTTTATCGTCGGGATGCTGCTGACGCCGCCGGACGTCGTCTCACAGATTATGCTTGCGGTTCCCTTATGCCTGCTTTATGAGCTGGGTTTGCTGATGACTCAAGCTTCTTCCAATTGAGCCGATAAGCTTTGTAAGAGGATCACAAACATGGAGCAGGATATGGAAAGAAAGGCCAAATTCAAACCCGGCGATATTGTCAGGCATACTCGTCTGGGTTACCGGGCTATCATTGTTGATATTGATGCCCAGTTCCAGGCCTCGGGAAAACTAAATCCGCGAGCCTGCAAATACGATTTCGCCAACCGGTTTCCCTGGTATCGCCTGCTGGTCGATCAAAGCCAGCAAACAACGTATGTTGAAGAATGCTACCTTGTTGAAGATAAAAATGATGAGATCATTCATAACCCCAGAATTGTCGACTATCTGGTCGAAAATAAAGGGAAATATGTCAGCAGGAATCTGCTGCATTGAAGGGTTTTTTAACTATTATACCGGTCGGGTTCTGGCCCGACATTTTGTCGCTGCTGTATGCTTTCCGCAATTTTATGGAAAGCATACATTTATACTGATACCCAGTTAACTTCAAAATGCTATGTTTAAGGGTTGTCAACGAGGAATAACAGCAAATCCATTAAATGGAATACCGCCAATATCGGCAAATACTCCACCAACATAAACAGTGTTACTGTCTATTGCCAAAGAGCTAACGAAATTTGACGAATCTGGATTCCACGCGGTGACATTGCCGGTAGCTGCGTCAATCGCAGCAAGTCTGTTTCTTGTCTGCCCACCAACACTTAAAAAATTTCCTCCAATATAAACCGTTCCACTATCATACAGCACATCATAAACGGTACTCGATGCATTTGGATTCCATGCCGTTGGTATACCTGTTGAGATATCAATGGCTGCAATTCGATTTCGGGACAGTCCGTTGATATTTGAAAAAAAGCCTCCAACATAAATAATGCCGCCATTAACGTCTAAAGCCCGAACAATGGCGTTTGCATTTGGATTCCAGGCCGTAGGGATGCCCGTTGCCGCACTAATGGCCGCAATCCTGTTCCTGCTTTGCCCACCAATGTTTGTGAATTGCCCCCCTGCGTAAACATTGGTGCCACTAAAATAAATAACGTATACAGCACTATTTGCATTAGGATCCCATGCGGTAGCATTCCCCGTTATTTCATCAAGAGCAGCGATTCGATTTCTGTTCTGTCCGCCAATATTAGTGAAATCACCACCGGCATAAACAATGCCAGTATCAAATGTCAAACTACGAACAGCGTTATCAGCGTTTGGATTCCAGGCGGTAGCATTACCTGTAGAGGGGGAAAGTTCTGCAATACGATTTCTGGCTTGTCCGCCAATGTTGGTGAAAGAACCTCCAACATAAATTTTTCCAGCATTCAGCTTAATGTCAAGCAGGCCGCTATCGGCATTGGGATCCCATGCGGTCGGTATGCCTGTTGTTGTATCCATTGCTGCAATATAGTTTCGCGTCAGGCCACCAAAACTTGTGAAAATTCCAGCAGCGTATATATTGCTTCCATAAGATGAAATTGCATTTACGAAAAGATTTGGATTTGGGTTCCAGGCAGCTAAATTACCGGAGCCCGTCTCAAAAGAAGCAAGATAATTTCGAGCTTGTCCGCCTATGTTAGTAAACCGCCCTCCAACATATAGATTGCTGCCATTTATATAAAGGCTATATACAGAATCGTCCGCATTAGGATCCCATGCGGTGGCATTGCCAGTTACGGAATCTATCGCAGCAATTCGATTTCTTGCCTGACCTCCAATATTAGTATAATCTCCCCCAACGTAAACCGTTCCTGCATCAACCGCAATCGCATTGACAAAATTATCAGCATCAGGATTCCAGGCATTCACTGCTCCAGTGCTTGCATTAATCGCTGCAATCCGGTTTCTTAGTTGTCCGCCAACCTGGGTAAAAGAACCGCCAATATAGATAGTATTGCCATCCACCGCAATTGAATATACAGAATTAACTGTATTTGGATCCCATGCAGTAGCATTGCCAGTGGTTTCATTGATGGCTGCAATCCGGTTTCTTGCTTGTCCGCCAATCGTTGAAAAATCACCACCAACATAAAGAACACTGCCATTATGTACTAAAGTACGCACTATTCCATCAGCTTCAGGAGCCCAGGCTGTTGCAACGCCTGTTGTTGCGTCAACTGCAGCAATTCGATTTCTTGCCTGCCCGCCAATCGATGTAAATTGACCACCGGCATAAACCCGGCTCCCATCAAATGCAAGAGCATACACCCTTGAATTGGCATCTGGATTAAAGGCAGGATCTAATGTTCCATCAGGATTAATATGCGCAATGTTATTTCGAGAAATACCATTAACATAAAGGAAAGATCCGCCGATGTACCAGCCCCCCATTCCATCGCCTGCTATAGCATCAACGCCACCTGCCACCTCGGCATAACCCAGGCGAGCAGTTCCAGAGCTATTTATTTCTGCAAAAGACCCGATTCTTGGACCTACTTGTGTAAAAGATCCACCAAGATAAACCAGCTTATTTACGGTATCATAGGCCAGCGTGGTTACGGTGCCATTTGTTATCCAAGGAGCGGTTACAGTAATATCAACATATGCCGTACTCGTATTCGTTCCCTCGATGGCGATGCTGCTCATGCTTTGTTTGGGGCTTTCAGAGCTGAAAACAATGACACAGCTGCCTAGAGGTGGAAGACTTAGGCAATTACTGGCATCTTGAGTAATCCCCAGCTCTGGCGCTAATATGGCCTGGATGTTAGTCGCTGTAATTGTTGTTGATTGATTGTTTATCGTTACTTGCCCTGTTCCAGTTTCTGTAAGTAGGCTCAAGGGGCCGCCACTGGCATCAATGGTTGCGGTTTTCGCAACAGCGCCCCCTTTTGTGATATTTAAAATATTAGATTCATTCGGCTGATAACATTGATTAGGATTAGGTTGACCATCAGGATTGGTTTGACAAAGATATGGGCCGCCTTTAACCCCATCATCAGGAAGTTGTGAACCATCAATCATTAGCTGTAACGTACAACTGCTGCCCCCTTGCCCTTTTGCATTAAGAGAACATTGACCTGTTTGCGAAATACCAGGCAATGGCAAAATTTTTAAACTGTGGGTTCTGGCAGACTGATTGCTCACGATATAGTCAACCGTTACTTGGGAATTAGCTGGCACGGTTTGAGTTGGTTGACTTCCAATGGCAGGAATGATAGTCCATAAAGGCCTGGCTCCAAAAGCGCTTGTCGCCCCAAAAAATAAAATAACTATTCTCAAAAATAATTGATGGATATTCCTTTTGATTGTATTCAATTTTATTTCCTTATGTATTAGATGCTGTCGAAAGGTTAAAACCGGTTTTAAACCAAAATTGCGACAAACCATTAACAAACAGGGCGCGGATGAAACTTAAACGGTGTTTTATACATACTGTATAGGCTGGGGCTTGACCCGATGTTATGCGTTTGAATATGGATATGATGGATCAGAAGCCCCCCGGAATCTTTACTGCATTCGCAGCATCATCACCAGAAAACCTACAAAAACTATCAACGCCAGCGCCAGGACGCCCATGGTTGAAAAGCTCTTGTTCAGATTCTCCCGGGTAAACATATCGGGACGGTTTTTAATGGTTCGATAGATGAAAAAAACAAGTAGTCCGGCTGCAAGCAGTGCCAGTATCTGGTAAAAGGTTTGCATCAGTTCTCCTCAAAAGAAAAGGCATCAGAATAAAGCTGCCCGGCCTGCAAGCCTAAAGCCAGCAATTTATCCCGATAGTTATATACCATATCAAATGGGCCGGCAAGTACGATTTGCCAGTCCTCCAGTCCTTCGCCATGTCTCGCCTGAACCTGATCGATCAGCGTCCCTTTATCCGTTCCGGAAAGGGATGAAAAATATTCGAAATGAGAGACATGCTTTTGCCAGACCATGACTTTTTCATCCATATAAAGATCACTTTGACTACGCGCCCCCCAAAACAGCTCAAAAGGCCTGGAATCGGCATCAGCGAGTAACTGTTCAATCAACGCATTGACAGGCGCAAAACCGGTACCGGCAGCCAGAAATAAAATTGGCCGTTCTGGATCAAGCGCCGCCAGATGACAATCACCCAAAGGCAGATGAAGCTGAACCTGCCCTTTCTGTTTAATGGCTTCCAGCAGACTCTGGTTATAGGGATTATCCGGACTGTGGCGAAGATGCAGTTCATAATGCCTTGCTCCAAGCGGTGCATTGGCAATGGAATAACTCATGTATTCCTGTTGATGGATGATTTGAAGATATTGGCCGGCAAGATAATCAATATATTGCTCAGGCTCAATGATCAATTGAAGAATACTGTCTGTCAGCGGTTTTATTTCGGATAAATTCGCCTGTATTGTTTTTGGCTTAAGCATTCTATATTCCCAGTTCAGACCAATAACCGTCCACTTTTTCAAGAATATCCTGATCCATTTGAATGGCAATGCCCCATTCACGCTGTGTTTCACCCTGCCATTTATTGGTAGCGTCCATTCCCATCTTCGAACCAAGCCCTGAGACAGGCGAGGCAAAATCGAGATAGTCAATCGGCGTATTCTCAACCATCACCGTATCCCGAGCAGGATCCATACGGGTAGTCATGGCCCAGATGACGTCCTGCCAGTTGCGGATATCAACATCATCATCGCATACCACAACAAATTTTGTATACATGAATTGTCTTAAAAAAGACCATACAGCCATCATTACCCGTTTGGCATGACCGGGATATTGTTTTTTAATACTAACAATAGCCAGTCGATAGGAGCAACCTTCCGGAGGCAGGTAAAAATCTACAATTTCAGGGAACTGCTTTTGCAGCAAGGGAACAAACACTTCATTCAAAGCCACGCCTAAAATAGCAGGCTCATCGGGCGGCCGTCCTGTATAGGTTGAATGATAAATCGGTTTTTCCCTACAACTCATTTTCTCAACGGTAAATACAGGAAAACTCTGCACTTCATTGTAATATCCGGTGTGATCGCCAAAAGGCCCCTCGGGTGCTTCAACACCGGGTTCGAGATAACCTTCAAGAATAATTTCTGCAGATGCGGGCACATGCAAATCAGAATTCAGACACTGCGTCAGGCGTGTTCGCTGGCCTCGCAGCAAACCGGCAAACGCATATTCGGACAGGCTGTCTGGAACCGGAGTCACGGCGGCCAGAATCGTTGCCGGATCCGCGCCCAGCGTTACTGCGACAGGAAAACGTTCGCCGGGATATTCTTTCTGCCAGGCCTGATAGTCCAGAGCACCGCCTCGATGAGATAACCAGCGCATGATCAATTGATTTTTGTTAAGCAACTGTTGTCGATAGATGCCCATGTTTTCACGAGGCTGACCCGGGCCTTTAGTGGTCACCAGCCCCCAGGTGATCAGGGGTGCGGCATCGCCTGGCCAGCAACGCTGAATCGGCAACCGATATAAATCAACATCATCCCCTTCCCCTACATACTGCTGACAGGGAGCAGAGCGCACGATTTTTGGCGCCATGTTCAAAGCCTGTTTTAAAAGGGGAAGTTTTTCAAAAGCGTCTTTAAAGCCCTTCGGCGGATCCGGCTCTTTTAAAGCGGCAAGTAATTTGCCGACTTCCCTTAACGCCAGAACAGATTCCTCGCCCATGCCCAGCGCAACTCGCTCGACGGTACCAAACAGATTGGTCAGCACCGGCATAGTCTTGCCTTTGGGTTGCTCGAATAACAAAGCAGGACCTTCCGCCCGTAGTACCCTGTCACTGACAACGGTCATTTCCAGATCAGTAGATACAGGATAATGGATACGCTTAAGCAGGCCTCGATGTTCAAGTTGATCGATAAAATCTCTTAAATCAGCGTATTTCATTCCCGTGGATACTCCTTGAAAAAAGAAAAAGCTCCACTCAGGAAATCAAATTTTTTCTGAATGGAGCCTGTAACGTCGGAATTACTCCTGACGCTTCATTGCATCAAAAAACTCGGCATTGGTTTTGTGATTTTTCATACGCTCAAGCAGGAATTCAATCGCATCACACTCATCCATAGACTGCAGAATTTTACGAAGAATCCAGGTACGATGCAGATCTTCAGGAGAAAGCAGCAGATCTTCACGGCGAGTACCGGAACGATTGATGTTAATCGCAGGAAACACCCGGCGTTCGGAAATACTTCGGCTCAAGTGGATTTCCATGTTACCGGTTCCTTTAAATTCTTCGTAAATCACTTCATCCATCTTAGAGCCGGTATCAACCAATGCGGTTGCGATAATGGTCAGGCTGCCGCCATGCTCAATATTACGCGCAGCACCATATAAACGTTTGGGTCGCTGCAGAGCATTGGCATCCACACCACCAGTAAGAACCTTACCGGAAGAAGGAACAACGGTATTGTATGCACGAGCCAGACGGGTGATGGAATCCATCAGAATAACAACGTCGCGCTTGTGTTCAACCAGTCGCTTGGCTTTTTCAATCACCATTTCAGCCACCTGAACATGACGATGAGCAGGTTCATCAAAGGTTGATGCAACCACTTCACCTTTCACGGAACGTTCCATTTCAGTCACTTCTTCAGGTCGTTCATCAATCAACAGTACGATTAAATAACATTCAGGATAATTTTTCTCGATAGACTGTGCGATATTCTGCAACATCAGCGTCTTACCTGCTTTTGGAGGAGAAACAATCAGCCCTCGCTGACCACGACCAAAAGGCGCGGCAAGGTCAATCACCCTGGCGGTCAGGTCTTCAGTGCTTCCATTTCCCTGCTCCATAACCAGTCGCTGGCTGGCAAATAAGGGGGTTAAGTTTTCAAATAAAATCTTGCGCTTGGAGCTTTCTGGCGATTCATAGTTGATTTCATCAACTTTTAACAGCGCGAAATAACGTTCGTTATCTTTAGGAGGGCGGATTTTACCGGTAATGGTATCGCCTGTTCGGAGACCAAAGCGTCGAATCTGGGTAGGAGAAACATAAATATCATCGGGGCCGGCAAGGTAAGAACTGTCAGCGGAACGTAAAAACCCGAAACCATCGGTCAATACTTCCAGTACACCACCGCCATAAATATCTTCACCTTTTTGCGCGTGAGATTTCAACATAGCAAAAATAACATCTTGCTTGCGCATTCTTGAAACATTTTCCACACCCATTTCCTGGGCAATATTCATAAGTTCAGCAATAGGTAATTGCTTAAGTTCGTTAAGATTCATACGTCTCACTTGATGTGTTAGTTATTCGAATTTTGATTTCCGGGATAGTATATTAACGGGGATTCCAGCAGAGAAGCTGGGCATTCTTGAAAAGATTACCATAGCTTCCCTGGCAAGTACAGAAAATTATTCTACATTTGACTCAATAAAAGCAACTAACTGCGATTTGGAAAGCAGTCCCATTTTGGTTGCTTCAACTTCGCCATTCTTAAACAACATTAAAGTAGGAATGCTCATGATGCCATAACGTGAAGCAACATTTGGGTTTTCATCAACGTTCAGTTTAGCAATAACGATATCATCGCTATATTCTTCAGCAATTTCTTCTAAAATGGGAGTCAACGCACGGCAAGGTCCGCACCACTCAGCCCAGAAGTCCAGTAATACAGGCTTGCCTGACTGCAACACATCCTGCTCGAAGCTTGCGTCGCTGATTTTCTTAATATGTTCGCTCATACGATAACCTCTGTGAGTATTTCAAATTTAATAAAGGGATTCATTCATTTAACAATAGCAACTTCAATAAAAAAATACAATGAACTGACTACAAATCACCGCCAACCGCCTGAATGATGGACAAAGCGGCCAACGCAGCGGTCTCCGTTCTTAAAACTCTCGGTCCAAGGCTTGCTGAAGTTACATGCGCGGCTTTCGCCTGAGCGACTTCATCGTCACTGAAGCCGCCTTCAGGGCCTATTAATATAAATAGTGGCTGTTTAGAAAAATTCAAGGCTTTTAAGGAATATTGTGCTTCCGGATTGAGAATCACCCCCTGCCCCTCTGCCTTCTGCAGGTATTCTACGAATGAGATTGCCGGCTTGACTTCCGGAACGATGCAACGGCCGCTCTGCTCGCAGGCGGCAATACTGATAGCCTGCCATTGCTGCTGTTTTTTTCTCAAACGCTTTTCATCGAGCTTTACGACACATCGCTCGCTGAATAAAGGCTGAATGGAGCTGACGCCCAGCTCAACAGCTTTTTGAATGGCAAATTCCATGCGATCGCCTTTTGAAATGACCTGCGCCAGTTCAATGTTAAGCGGCGACTCTCGGGAAATTTGTTCAGCATCAAGAACTTCAACAATGACGCTTTTTCTATCGGAAGAAACGATGGTGGCATGGTATTCTGTCTCATGCTTCCCATTAAAGAGCGTCAACGGCTCGGAAGCGCTCATTCTCAACACCAGGGCGACATGCTGGGCAGCCTGTGGAGAAAGCTCCACCCGCTGGCCGGGATGATAATCGCCTGCCTGAAAAATTCGTATCTGACGCATGAATAAAAACTTAAAAAATAAAGCAGGAATAATACTTAAATTTAACAATGAATGCCATTTATTTTACAGAAGATGTGCTAAACTAATCCTTTTTTAATATTGGGGAAAAACATGAGTCAAACACGCAAAGAATTTGACAGCATGGGCGAAATAAAAGTACCTGCTGACAAATACTGGGGTGCTCAGACCGAGCGCTCTCTGCATCATTTTAATATTGGTAAAGACCTCATTCCAAGAGAAGTCACCCATGCATTCGGCATTCTGAAAAAAGCCGCCGCCCTGACCAACCTTGAGCTGGGTAAACTGGACAAGGAAAAAGCTGATCTTATCGTCAAGGCCGCTGAAGAGGTTGCATCCGGCAAGCTCGACGAGCATTTCCCACTGCATGTCTGGCAAACGGGAAGCGGTACCCAGTCCAATATGAACGGCAATGAAGTTATCGCCAACCGGGCCATTGAAATGGCCGGCGGAACCTTGGGCAGCAAAACCCCTGTCCACCCCAATGATCACGTGAATATGTCTCAGTCATCTAACGATACCTTCCCTACAGCGATGCATATTGCCGCAGTGATTGCCGTGGAAGATTCCCTGCTGCCTGAACTGAAAAAACTGAAAACCGCCTTTGAAGACAAACAAAAAGAATTTGAAGACATCGTCAAAATCGGCCGGACCCATCTTCAGGACGCCGTACCACTGACTCTGGGTCAGGAATTCTCCGGCTACGTCTGTCAGCTTGACGATGCAATTAAACGCATTGAAAAGACACTGCCCGAGTTGCGTGAGCTGGCTCTTGGCGGCACTGCTGTTGGAACAGGGCTGAACACCCATCCGCAGTTTGCTGAAAAAGCAGCAAAACATATTGCCGACCTCACCGGAAAAGCCTTTATCAGCGCCCCCAATAAATTTGCAGCCCTGTCCTCGCACGAAGCACTGGTCATGGGACACAGCGCCATCAAGGCACTGGCCTGCGCGTTAATGAAAATTGCCAACGACGTCCGCTGGCTGGGTTCCGGGCCTCGTTGCGGTATCGGCGAGTTAATTTTACCTGAAAACGAGCCGGGATCTTCCATCATGCCAGGAAAAGTCAATCCGACCCAATGTGAAGCCATGACCATGGTCTGCGCTCAGGTGATGGGCAATGATGTGGCGATTACCGTCGCAGACAGCCAAGGTAATTTTGAATTAAATGTGTTTAAACCGGTCATTATCTTTAATTTCCTGCATTCGCTGAATATCATTACCGACGCCTGTCGATCATTCAGAGAGTTTTGTATTGAAGGCCTGCAGGCCAACCGCAAGGTCATTGATTATTACCTGCACCATTCACTGATGCTGGTCACCGCATTAAACCAGCATATTGGATATGACAAAGCTGCCAAAATCGCCAAAACGGCTCACCATGATGACTGCAGCCTGAAAGAGGCCGCGGTGAAGCTGGGATATTTGAGCGCTGAGCAGTTTGATGCCTATGTCAAACCCGAAGAAATGACATCCCCTTCCTGATGGCTTAAGGAAGCTGTTTTCCGGCTAAATGGAAAAGTCCTTACACCTGTCGTCAATTAATGTTCATTGACGACAGGCTCCAAAATATTTCATTCCGTCCTGTTATGCATTCAATGCTTGCAAATGATAATGATTATCATTTATATTTAAAAAAAGAATCTACAGGAGCCTGTCATGAATCAAAAAAACAACGCCTATCAAGGAAGCATCCAGCAACTCCGGTTTCTGTTGTTCGAAATTGGCCTGGCATTCAGCGAACGGGATATTGGATCCTTTCTGTTGCAGGCGGAGCAACAGTTGATGATTGAATTAAACGGACTCCCTCCGCATTTAAAGACCGATATCCTGCCATTACGGCGCCAGCAATTGATTCATCAACAGGCTTTGAGTCTGGCTTATCAACAACAGTGGCATCAGCAATGGAGAAAACAGACTTCAAAAGAAATTAATCTATGGTCCTTTCTTTCAGAAAAGACTGATTTCAGAACGCTGGAACAATGGGCAAGCCTCGGCGAAAATAATTTACTTTCACGCTTTCAACACTGTAGCGAATATTCGCTAAGAGAGTTGATGCTCTATGAGCCTCAATTTCAATCCCAATTTAATCTCCACTGGTGCGCACTCAAAAAATCCCGGTTTGCTGTAAATGTAGAATGGGAGCATCAAATAAAAAATATTTTTCCCGAACTTTATATGCGCTGGGCGCAAACGCTACAAAACCAGCAGCTTAAGCCGGAGCATTATATTCCCTGCCCTGTTCACCCGGCACACTGGCGTCATCAGCTTTTTAAACATCAGGCTCAACATTGCCAGGCTCATGATCTGATCCTTTTACCGCATTTCCAGCCGGTCTGGGTGGGATTGAATCAGAAAATTTATCCGGCAGGAAATAACAGATATTATTTTTATCTCAAAGAAACGCCCACAAAAGAAGCCATTGCAACATTAAGCATCAAAGAAAGTCTGAACCTTCATTGCCAGCTCGAAAAGCAGCCCAGCAACAGCCAGAATAATGGGGAAATATTGCTGCCCTTCAAAGCATTATCATCGCCCTCCCCCATCAGTAATCATCTGCTTTATGAAGATTTACCCAACAGCAAAGCCCTTGAAGAGCTGATTCAGCGCAATGCATTCAACAAAACAACGGATCAGTCGATAAGTTATCTGATAATGAGCCAAGGGCGGCTTCAAGGGCTGTTATTTGAGGAAGGCTCTATCCATTTTGCAGGCAATAAAGAAAGCCATCTCAAATTAAGAGCCGGTTAACCCCCTACGGGCAGGTGACAGCAGGCCAAGGATTGTTTAAACTACTCAGGATCCCAAATTTTTTTCAAAAGTGGAATTTAAATTATTAAACGAGACCATCGGCCAATGATCCTGAAATTTATACCCAACAGCCTGACCATCATGCGGTTGATATTGATAGCGCCCTTCCTGTTCTGTCTTTATCATCATCGCTATGACAGCGCATTTTTCATCTTTATTGCCGCCGGCTTAAGCGATGGACTGGATGGATGGCTGGCTCGGCATTATGGCTGGCAGTCAGCCTTGGGGTCCATGCTTGACCCTGTTGCCGATAAACTGCTGGTGATGGCCAGTTTCATTTCGTTGGCATTGCTCTCCGTACTGCCATGGTGGCTGGTTTTGCTGGTTATCTTAAGGGATATCAGTATTTCATTTGGCGCTCTTGCCTGGTTCAGTTTTATAAAAAAACAAATTGACTTTGAGCCGACAAAACTTAGTAAATTAAATACTACCTTTCAGTTAATGCTGGTCACTGTCTGTCTTTTAGAGCTAGCATATTTTCAATTTCCCCGTTATATTGTACAGGGTTTAATCGTGCTGACTACAATAACGACCAGCGCAACTTTTTTCGATTATGTCTGGACCTGGGGAAATAAAGCGTGGCGAATAAAACATCCAAATTAAATCTCAACCAACTGGCTCTTGCCATCCAAATCCAGGAAAATAAAAAACTGGAAGATTTCTGCTGGACAAACAATGAATTGATTCACCAACAAATCGAAACCATATTGAACTACCCTCAAGAGCGCATTCTTTACCTCTGGGGTGATAATGGCAACGGCAAATCCCATTTACTACAGGCTTGCTGCCAGGCGTTCCAGCAGCAGCACACGGCAGTCTATCTGCCATTAAAACTGTTGAAAGAGTGGGGAACCGAGTCACTTGAGGGCATGGAAGCGCAATCCCTGCTCTGCATTGATGATATCGATGCCATTGCCGGTGACAGCGACTGGGAAGAAAGCCTGTTCCATCTTTATAACCGGGTCAGAGATGAGGAAGAAAGCCTGATGATCATCTCTGGAAAGCTCCCGCCGGCAGCGCTGCCGATAGAGCTTCCAGATCTGAAATCCCGATTAGGATGGGGGCTTGTCATGCAAATTAAAGAATTATCTGATGAAGATAAAATCATCACCCTGCAAAGCCACGCGGAAAAAAGAGGCTTTCAATTTCCATCGAAAGTCGGCCACTACCTTATCAGCCGCTGTTCACGAAACATGCACGATTTAATCCGTCTGCTGGATCATCTGGATGAAGTTTCCCTTGCCGCCCAAAGAAAAATTACCATCCCCTTTGTAAAAACGGCATTAGGACTTTAAGACCAGCCTGATTTTTATTGTATCGGCGTTTACGCTTCTGCCTGAGCTAAATAGTTCGAATCAATGGCAGATTCATCGTTAGTGGCAGATTTCCGGGTTTTATGTTCAACAAAACGGTTTAACCACGGAGCGATAAGCCACATCACCAGGGCGATACCCAGAGTAACCAGTCCAATACTGCCGAATACCTTGGTGTAAATGATCAGCGAATCTATGCCGGGACTCAGATCCTCTGGAATCGAGGTATAAGAAGCAACATAAGCACCGGTGAATCCCGCAATGGACGAAGTCAAAAACCACATTCCCATGACAAAACCGGCAATTGCGGCCGGCACCAGTTCTGCAACCATGGCAACGCCTAATGCAGAGACCAGCAATTCACCCAGGGATTGAAACAGATAGCTTATCACAAGCCACCATGATGAAATAAACCCTGTTTCCGAGGCCGTGTATCGTGCAAAGTATAATAAAAGAAAACTCAAACCGCATAAGGTCATTCCCAAAGCAAATTTATGGGCAATGGAAGGAGAAAAGCCGCGTTGGTGCATCCGTGAATACATCATGGCCAGCACCGGACTCATGGTAACAATCCAGATGGGATTCAAGGCCTGAAAACTTTGTGGATCAATGTGAAAACCAAATAAAACAGGCGTTACGTTATTTACTGCAAACAAAGTAATGGAGGTCGGCATTTGCTGATACAGAGTGAAGAAAACGATAGCTTCAAGCATCAACACCAAGGCCACAAGCATTTTCAGAACCGATGCCCTGCTTTCTCCTTTCATATAATAAAAATAGGTTCCAAGAGCGAAGGCTATCACCAGCCATAATAATTGTTTTGCAACCATGACATGCTGCAGCAGATAGGATGAAGCCAGGGTCAGCGCCATGATCCCTGCAAATATCACATTCCAGTGGATCAGAGTAATCTTGCGTTTATCCGCCTCGCTGTTGATTTGACTGACATATTGCCGTTGCAGCCAGTAATTGACAATGCCCAGAACTAAACCAATGGAAGCCAATAGATAGGCATAAAAATAACCATACATCATAGACACCATAGGACCGGCAAAAAGGGCAATCATCGAGCCGAGATTGATGGCCATGTAATAGAGGGTAAAACCGCCATGAAGCCTGTGATCGCCTTCTTCATAACATTTTGCCAGCAAATTGGAGGGGTTGGCTTTGAAAAGGCCGTTACCTACGCATATCAGGCCAAGAGATAAAAATACCGTATCGGGCGTTGCCAGCGCGAGAGCCAGATAACCGGCTGCCAGCGTGAATAACCCCAGAAGTATTGTGCGCTTGGTGCCAAGAACCTTATCGCCAAGATAGCCGCCTAAAACGACCATGCCATAAACCAAAGCAGAAAATGCACCAAAGGTGTAGTAGGCTCGTGTATCATCAAAGCCCATGAAGCGGATAAAATAGAGTGTTAATATACCTTGAGTGGTGTAGTACCCAAATCGCTCCCATAGCTCTAACATAAAAATCATGTAAAAAGCCCGCGGCTGTTCCTTAAAGAGTGCCAGCATATGTTCTCAATCCATTTTTATCACCAACCTTCAAACTAGCTGATTTTAATATGGATTGCAATCACTTTATTGACAGGCTATGTTCTTCATCAGCCTCGGGAGGACTGCCTTCTCCGAGGGGTTTAACCTGAACTCCGGCTTTTTCCAGCAGAAAATTTTTAAAATGCGGATTATTGTTAAGCTCTGGCATTTTCTCAAGTACCTTGTCTTCATAAACGAAAGTATTGCTGCCTTTTAACAAGGTTAATGCCGGATCAAGGTTATTTAATCCAGTTTCATAATTTTTTTTCAATTCTTCCTGATCCTCTTCACCCAACTCTATTTTTGCCAGAAGATTAATCACCCGGTATAAAGCCTCAGTATTTTTTTCTTTCGTCAATTTTCCCAATAGTTCATTCGATAAAAGAAAAACTTCCTCGACATCCCCGTCCACAACAAATCGCTGCAGGCTATCAAGCTGTGTTTCAAGGGAAACAGAATGCTCAACCCTTGACTGCGCTTGCAGCGCACGTTGAATGTCTTCTGTCGAATCATGGGAAAGTTTATCAGAACCATTTATTTTTGCTTTAATGACATTCCAGCCTTTTTTCAACAAAGGCGGCACCACTCTTGCCACAAGATAGGCCGTACCCACCGTTCCTGCAACAAAAGCCATGATTAAAGCCGGGCCTGGAAAAAACAACCCGATGATAACGCCGGTTAATGCCAGCAATGTCATCCCCAGCCCAAACGTTTTATCAAACAGGGCCAGCCCGTTCATGGTTTTAATGATTTCTTTTAGTGTTGCTTTTCTGTCCAGTTTTGTTTGTAAACCGGGTCTTATTTCATCAATGCTGTTCGTTGTAATATCGACTATCTCTTGAATGTCATCAATTAAACGCTTAGGATCTTGAAGACGTTCATTCTGACGTGTGAGTAGCTCCTCAAATTGTTTAGCTTGTTTCTCCCAGTTTTCCTGATCAGAAGGAAGCTCCGTCTCTATAAGCCGAAGCTCCTTTTTAAATTTTTGTTTTTTTAAAAAAAAGCGGACAAACGTCACAGCGCCTATCGTAAGCATCAGGCCGGTGGTGGCAATAGCAATATAAGGCGCAGCAGCTGGAAACAAAAAGCCCATCAATGCTGCGGTCAAAACAAGGCCTGCCAGACCCCATTTGGCAAGTCTTTGCGGTTCAAAGGGAGGTTTTTTTCCTAACAGGAACGCTGCAGTGTAAATAACCGGCAAGGACATGAAGTCCACGGCATAGGTCACCAGCGAGGCTATCGAAAAACCATGGCTGACGCTCTGTGCTGTATTCGCAACAGAAGATAATTTGTCGCTAAAAACAACCATCTGGGCAATCAGGTCGCCATAGTCCATCCATTCACGACTGAAGGATCCAAACACGGGGATAAAATCCAGCGTTTCAATCCATACTTCCCTCTCGTTAACGGGATTGGGATTAAGCCTCAATTTCAATTGAGTCAATTGGCGTTGTATCAATTGATTCAATTGTTGTTTTCTTCGTTCATGCGCATCATTCTGAACTAACTCATTCGTTTGTTGAAGCGCATCAGGATGTCGTGTACTCATTTCTTATACCACCAGTGAAAATTATACGATCAATGTGTTTATATATATTATAAATCATCCAAGCTTAACTAAAGCTTAATAAACTTGCGCTTATCCATTGCTGCATATATATTTCTAATATTCCCTATAAGCTTAGACCGAAATGAGAAAAATTGCGCTTTATCTGGCCGGCGGAGGCGCCCGTGGCGCCTATCAGGCCGGGGTTTTAAAAGCTGTTGATCATATTTTGCAGGTCAAGAGGATTCCCTTTTCCGTGGTCAGCGGCGTGAGCGTGGGAAGCATCAATGCCTGTGTTCTGGCTGAAAATGCCGATGATTTTTCCATTGGCGTCGAAAAATTAAATGCTCTTTGGCGCGATATTCATTGCCATAAAATCTATAATGCCAGCAATTTTGCCCTCAGCAAATCACTGCTCAGAAATCTCAGCATGATGTTCATTAAGCAACGACAGGCCGGTTATTTGCTCAATACCCGACCATTGCGTGAATTTATCGAAACCAATGTCGATTTTAAAAAACTCAATCAAAATATTGCCGATGAGCATCTGGAAACCATTGAAATCATTGCCAACTGTTATGAAACGCAACAGACGCTGTCTTTTTATAATCACGGCAACAATGGTTTCGAAGACTGGCATTATCCTCGTCATGCCAGTTTGAAAGTGGAGTTAAACAGCAACCATATCCTGGCATCATCCGCCCTTCCCCTGTTTTTTCCTACCATCAATATCAATGGCTACCATTATGGCGATGGCTCCATGGGGCTGGTTTCTCCCTTGCGTGGATCCATACGCTTCCAGGTCGACAAAATTTTGATTTTAGGTACAAGACAGGTTGCCCGTTTTAATTATGAAGAAGAACCGGCCAAAGCCGATGGGATTGGATTTGCCCATATTCTTGGCGGCATGTTGAACGGGCTGTTTATGGATAATCTGGACAGAGACATCGAAATGGTGAACCGGATGAACGAGATTGCCCGACTGCTGTCTATGTGGAAAAAACGCTATTCATCCTGGCGCCCGGTGCAAACCCTTCATCTGAGACCCAGCCGCGATATGGCGCAGGTTGCCGAAGAAAATTACCACCATATGCCTGCTTTTTTGAGAATGACGCTCAATCTGCTTGGCGCTCGCAGTCAATCCGGGGATTTACTGAGCTTCCTGCTGTTTGAGCCGGGGTTCACTACCGAGCTGATAAAACTCGGTTATCAGGATACCATTGACTCGGCAGCGGAAGTTGAAGCTTTTTTTAAATAGCATCGCTTTTTCTGAGCGATAGAAGAACGGCCTCGGCATCCGGCCGTATGCCATGCCATATTTCAAAAGCAAGCGCCGCCTGCTCAACCAGCATCCCCAGTCCATCCTTCCCTGCACAAGCAAAAGTCCTGGCCTGCGCTATAAATGGCGTATCGTTCTGCAGCTGATAGGCAAGATCGTAACAATATGGCTGATTAGCAAAACATTGTTCTGGCAGGAGGAGCCGTTGCTGATTGACTGCTGCAGAAGTGGCCTGGATGATCAAATCATATTGAGCATCGAGTTCCATCAGTGGCTGCAGCCTGAGTTGTGGAAAAATTAGCTTTAATTCTTCTGCCCGTTGCATACTGCGATTGGAAACGGTCAAGGAATGAATGCCTTGATCCAGCAACGGCTGAATAATGCCCCGTGCAGCTCCGCCGGCGCCGACTAACAAAACGCTTTGGTTTTTCAGGGAAAAATCCCGCTGAATATCACTGATAAATCCAGGCCCGTCAGTATTTTCCGCATAGAGCAGACGATCCCTCACAAAAAGCGTATTGGATGCCCCGGCTTTTTTTGCCAGCGGACTGGCAACATCAGCCATCCTGAAAGCTTTTTCCTTAAACGGCGATGTCACATTAAGGCCAGAACCTCCAGCGGCAAAAAACCGCCTGGCTTCTGTTTCAAAATCAGCGTCTTCAGGCTCGATTTTTTCATATGCCAGTTCAATGCCGGCCTGCCGGGCAAATGCCTGATGAATCCGGGGCGACAGACTCTGCGCAACAGGCCGCCCCATGACTGCAAAACGCTGCATTAAGCGAGACTCTTCTCAACCATCTCGTTTAAATCACGAGATAAGTCATGAGAAGCCAGTTTCACCAGTTCTTTTTTCATCAGATCCTGACGGGGTTTATCATAGGCCTGCCAACGGGTAAACGGTGTCGCCATTCGGGCAGCGACCTGTGGGTTATACTTATCAAGGGTCAGCAGCAATTCGCTCAAAAACTCATAGCCGCTGCCATCAATGGCATGAAAGTTTCGATGATTCCACATGCAGAACGTCCCGGGAAGCGAACGAATTTTATTTGGATTTTTTATGCTGAAATCCGGATGCTCCATCAATCCTTTGACAATAGATAAGGTATCGGGATGATCAGCAGAGGCTTGTATCGCGAACCATTTATCCATAACCAGCTCTTCATTTTTCCATTGCTGGTAAAACTGCTCCACAGCCTCATCCCGGGCGGCAACGTTGGCATTCACTAACAGACGGAATGCTTCCAGCTGATCTGTCATGGTTTTAGAGTGCTTAAATTGCTGCCGGCAAAACATCATCGCCTCATCGGGCTGACCTTTCATCATTAAAGCCAAACAGGTATTACGCAGTTTACGGCGGCCATAGGCCTGATTATATATACCATGATCTTCCAGCTGCCATAGATGCTGATACAATGCTGAGGCATGATGAAACAGATGCTGTCCCTGTTGTCTGCGGTAGCTATCACGGATGGCTTCAATCTTTGCAACATCGACCGCTTCAATATCCGCAATAAGCTCCTGGAAACTGGTGATGGTTAATATTTCAGCGCGCAACGAAGCATCATAAGAATCATCCAGCAGAATATCATGCTGCGCTTTTAATAATTCCTCGTCGATAACCCATTGATCTTGAGGTTTATCAAGCCATTGATGCATGCAATCCATAGTCAGTACATTGGCCGCCTGCCATTTGGCATAACCATCGGTTTCAAAGCGCAGGAGATGCAGCCGCTCTTCCCTGCTCATTGGGAAATTCAATTTTACCGGAGCAGAAAAATCTCTTAATAAAGACACGACAGGTTTTTCTGCAAGATGCTTAAAGCTGAAGGTCTGCTCGGCCTCCTTAAGCTCCAGCACATCCATTTCCTCTGCCAAACGCTCGCCATTCTGTGCAAACAGGGCAAATCGAACAGGGATATGGTAAGGTTTTTTCTGCTGGCATTCCGGAGTCGGTTTGCAGCTTTGCTTGAGCGTCAATGTCAGGCAACCGTTTTCAAACTGGCTTTCCACAGCAATTTCAGGTGTTCCGGCCTGACTGTACCAGCGTTTAAACTGGGTCAGGTCAACGTGATTGGCATCTTCCATCGCTGAGACGAAATCATCGATGGTTACCGCCTGGCCGTCATGACGTTCAAAATAGAGATCCATTCCTTGCCGAAAGCCTTTTTCACCCAACAGCGTATGCTGCATCCGAATGACTTCCGCGCCTTTATTATAAATGGTTGCTGTATAGAAATTATTAATTTCCTGATAAGCTTCCGGGCGGACGGGATGCGCCATGCTGCCGGCATCTTCCGGGAACTGTGCGACCCGAAGCACTTTAACATCACCAATCCGGTTCACATCCCTTGAATTCATATCCCTTGAAAATTCCTGATCACGGAAAACCGTTAACCCTTCTTTGAGGCTTAACTGAAACCAGTCACGACATGTTACCCGGTTCCCCGTCCAGTTATGAAAATATTCATGTCCGACCACGCCTTCAATATCGGCAAAATCCTGATCCGTTGCCGTGTCCGGACGCGCCAGAATATATTTGGAATTGAAAATATTCAGTCCCTTGTTTTCCATCGCCCCCATATTGAAATCACTGACAGCGACAATCATGAAGATATCAAGATCATACTCTCGGCCATAAACGTCCTCATCCCATTTCATTGATTTTTTCAAAGACTGCATGGCATGGGAGCATTTATCTTCATTGCCATGCTCAACATAAATCTTTAAATCAACCTTTCTACCCCTGAAGGTATGAAATTCGTCCTCAATGCAGGCCAGATCGCCGGCCACCAGCGCAAATAAATAAGATGGTTTTTTGAAAGGATCCTGCCATACAGCAAAATGACGTCCGTTATCAAGGCTGCCTTCTTCAATGAGATTCCCGTTTGACAGCAGGATAGGATACCTTTTTTTATCTGCCTGAATTCTCGTTGTATAAAACGTCAAAACGTCGGGCCGGTCAGGGAAATAGGTTATCCGGCGGAAACCTTCGGCTTCGCATTGAGTGCAAAAGAGGTGATTTGAACGATAAAGGCCTGATAGCTGGGTATTGTTCTGTGGATAGATTTTGGTTTTTATCGCTAGCTCGCATTCATCAGGACAATCGTGAATCAGCAGATCTTCATTATCAAACTGATACTCTGCTGGAGTCAGAGTCTGACCATTGATTTTTAGCTCTAACAGTTCCAGCTCCTCACCATTCAAACGCAATGCCCCCTCGTTCAGGCGCCGTAATTTCATATGGCTTTGAACAGTAGCAAAATCATCATAAAGATCAAAATCAAGCGACAAATTTTGAACCTCAAACACTGGTGGTTGATAATCTTTTAAGTATATTGTTTTTTCAGACATTAGAAACTTCCTATAAATTATGGTAACTGTCCCAGAGTGAACTATACTAATTGTAAAAGGCCTAGTTTCTCTTTTTTAAGAAAAAATTGCAAAGGCCGATATAAGAATAAAGCAAAGTAAAAAGAGGATGCGATATGAATACGAACGATTTCCTAAGTAACTACACTCAAAGGTATGTAGAAAACAAAGAAGAGGAACTTAGCCTCAATGAATATCTTGAGCTTTGTAAGGAGGATCCATCCGCTTTTGCTAATCCTGCGGAACGCCTGTTAATGGCCATAGGGGAGCCGGAAAGGATTGATACGCGCCATGACCCAGTCCTGTCGCGGATTTTTTCAAACAAGGTTATCAACCATTACCCTGTTTTTAAAGATTTTTATGGCATGGAAGAACCGATAGAACAGATTGTCGGCTTTTTAAAACATGCGGCCCAAGGGCTTGAGGAAACCAAACAGGTTCTCTATTTGCTGGGGCCTGTGGGCGGCGGTAAATCCTCGCTGGCCGAGAAACTGAAAGATCTGATGGAAAAAGTTCCTTTTTATGCCATCAAAGGTTCTCCTGTTTTCGAATCCCCTTTATCATTATTTAACCCCAATGAAGACGGCGAAATTTTAGAAGAACGTTATGGCATTCCGCGTCGGCATCTTCGCTATGTCATGTCGCCCTGGGCGGTGAAACGGCTGCATGAATTCAATGGCGATATCAACAAATTTAAAGTCATTAAAGTGAAACCCTCGCGGTTAAAACAGATTGCCGTCGCCAAAACCGAACCTGGAGATGAAAATAATCAGGATATTTCCTCATTGGTTGGTAAAGTGGACATCCGGAAACTTGAAGAGTTTTCACAGGATGATCCCGATGCCTACAGCTACTCCGGCGGACTTTGTCGAGCTAACCGAGGTTTGATGGAATTTGTGGAGATGTTTAAAGCGCCGATTAAAGTGCTGCATCCCCTGCTGACTGCAACTCAGGAAGGCAACTATAATGCCACCGAAGGGCTGTCGGCCATTCCATTTGAAGGGATTATTCTGGCGCATTCAAACGAATCAGAATGGCAAACGTTTCGCAACAATAAAAACAATGAAGCCTTCATCGACCGGATTAATATTGTGAAGGTGCCTTATTGCCTGAGAACGTCCGAGGAAATCAAAATTTATGAAAAACTCATTAATGATTCTTCCTTGAAAGCTGCACACTGTGCTCCGGGAACACTCGACATGCTGTCGCAGTTCTCCGTCCTGACCCGTCTGAAAGAACCGCAAAACTCCAGCATTTATTCCAAAATGCGGGTTTATAATGGAGAATCCTTAAAAGATACCGACCCAAAAGCGAAATCGTACCAGGAATATAAAGATTTTGCCGGTGTCGATGAAGGCATGAGCGGTATATCAACCCGTTTTGCATTCAAAATATTATCCAAAGTCTTTAATTTTGATCACAGCGAAGTTGCGGCCAACCCTGTTCATCTTCTATATGTTCTTGAACGGCAGATTGAACAGGAACAGTGGCCGCAGGAAATTCATGAACGTTATCTGAATTTCATCAAGGAATACCTGTCGCCCAATTATGTTGAATTCATCGGTAAAGAGATTCAAACCGCCTATCTTGAGTCTTACTCGGAATATGGACAAAATATCTTTGACCGATATGTCACTTATGCTGATTTCTGGATTCAAGATCAGGATTATCGCGATCCTGATACTGGCGAAATCTTTGACCGCGGCGCCTTGAACACCGAACTGGAAAAAATCGAAAAGCCTGCGGGCATCTCCAATCCAAAAGACTTCCGAAACGAAGTCGTCAACTTTGTATTGCGGGCCAGAGCACATAACCAGGGTAAAAATCCAACCTGGAACAGTTATGAAAAACTTCGATCCGTCATTGAGAAAAAAATGTTTACCAACACAGAAGATCTGCTGCCAGTCATTTCATTCAATGCCAAAGCATCGGAAGCAGATAAGCAAAAACATGAGGAATTTATCTCAAGAATGGTCGAAAAAGGCTACACCCGTAAGCAGGTTCGCCTGCTCAGTGAATGGTATCTGAGAGTAAGAAAATCTCAGTAATATCGGGAGAGGGGTTATGTCTCAACTGATTGATAGAAGACAAAATGCCGGTAAAAAAAGCACTGTCAACCGGCAGCGCTTTTTGCGCCGCTATAAAAAACAAATTAAACAGGCGGTCTCCGATGCCGTGGGTCGGCGGAGTATTACGGAAATGGATAAAGGCGAGGATATCAGCATTCCAGCCAGGGATATTTCCGAGCCGCGGTTCCAGCATGGCGATGGCGGCAACAGAGAACGGGTTCTGCCCGGCAATGATCAGTTTGTTCAGGGCGATCTCATCAAGCGGCCGCAAGGCGAAGGCGGCGGCGCAGGTTCGGGAGATGCCGGCAACAGCGGCGAAGGCGAAGATGACTTTGTTTTTCAGCTGAGCCGGGAAGAATTTCTTGATATGTATTTTGAAGATTTGGAATTACCCGATCTTATCAAAAAAGAACTGGCTCAAATTAAAACATTTAAAACGGTTCGGGCAGGCGTGACCACCAGCGGAATTCCCAGCAACATCAACGTCATCCGTTCCATGCGACAGGCCGCAGGACGAAGAATGGCACTGGCCTCCCCCTACAAACGCCAGCTGAAAGAAGCGGAAAATGCCCTGAAAAAATTAAAAAAAGAAAAAGAACCCGATGAACAAAAACATCTGGCTCTCGAGCAGCAAATTGCCGCATTCAAGAAAAAAATCAAATCCGTACCCTTTATTGACACCATTGATTTACGCTACAACCACCGCGTCAGAATCCCTGCTCCATCAACCCAGGCAGTGATGTTTTGCATCATGGATGTCTCCGGATCAATGGATGAAACCAAAAAGGAAATTGCCAAGCGCTTTTTCATCCTGCTCTATATGTTTCTGACTAAAAACTACGAAAAAATCGAGTTGGTCTTTATCCGCCACCATACCTCGGCCAAAGAAGTCAATGAAGAAGAATTTTTCTATTCCCGGGAAACCGGAGGTACCGTGGTGTCAAGTGCGCTTGAACTGCTGCATCAAACCATCGAAAAACGTTATCCGGCCGATGCCTGGAATATTTATGTTGCACAGGCTTCCGATGGCGACAACTGGAATGCAGACTCTCCTTATTGTCAGGAATTATTACAGGAAAAAATCATGCCCAGAGTGCAGTATTTTTCCTATATTGAAATTATGCCTCGCCATCATCAGAGCCTTTGGGAAGTTTATCAGAAAGTCAAAGAGTTTTTCCCAAATTTTGCGATGGAAAATATTGATTCAGTTGCCGATATTTATCCGGTATTCCGCGAACTTTTTAAAAGGAAGCACGCATGAGAAAAGAGCCGATTTCAACAGGTTCCGAGTGGAGCTTTGAACTGATTCAATCCTATGATGAGGCCATCAGCCGGATTGCAGCAGATTTTGGTCTGGATACTTATCCCAATCAAATTGAAATTATTTCGGCCGAACAAATGATGGACGCCTATGCCTCGGTCGGGATGCCCATTGGTTATCATCACTGGTCGTTCGGCAAACATTTCGTCGGCGTTGAAAAATCATACCAGCGCGGACAAATGGGATTAGCTTATGAACTGGTGATTAACTCAGATCCCTGCATTGCCTATTTAATGGAAGAAAATACCATGGCCATGCAGGCACTGGTCATTGCCCACGCCTGCTATGGCCATAACTCTTTTTTCAAAGGAAACTACCTGTATCGAATGTGGACCTCGGCAGACGCCATTATTGATTATCTGGTGTTTGCCAGAAAATATATCAGCGATTGCGAGCTTCGCTACGGCATTGATGAAGTTGAAGCCGTTCTTGATGCCTGCCATGCGTTGATGAGCTATGGCGTTGACCGCTATAAACATCCTCCCAAATTATCATTACAGGAAGAAAAAATCCGTCAGCAAAACAGAGAAATGTACATGCAGTCGCAGGTTAATGAGCTCTGGCGAACCATTCCGCAAAGCGATAAGGCCAATGCTTCCAACGAAAGAAAGCATTTCCCTGAAGAGCCACAGGAAAATATTCTATATTTTGTAGAAAAAAATGCTCCAATCATGGAACCCTGGCAACGGGAAATTATCCGTATCGTCCGCAAGATAGCTCAATATTTCTATCCGCAAGGGCAAACCAAGGTAATGAATGAAGGCTGGGCGACCTTCTGGCACTACACATTGTTACATGCGCTCTATGATGAAGGGCTGGTAACCGATGAATTTATGCTGGAAATTCTGCAAAGTCATACCGGCGTCGTCATGCAGCCGGCGTATAACAGTCCCTATTTCTCAGGCATCAACCCTTATACCTTGGGCTTTAACATGATGCAGGACATTCGTCGTATTTGTGAAAATCCAAGCGAAGAAGATAAAAAATGGTTCCCTTATCTTGCCAATACCAACTGGATGGCAAGCCTTGATAATGCGATGAGGAATTATAAGGATGAAAGTTTTATCGGCCAGTATCTCTCGCCTAAAATGATGAGGGATTTGAAATTGTTTCATCTGATAGATAATGATCAAAGGCCTGAAATTGAAGTACACGCCATTCACAACGAACAGGGTTATGATGATATCCGCCAGGCACTCTCAAGACAGTACAGTCTCGATTATCTGGAACCCGATATTCAGGTCTATCATGTCGATATTGAAGGCGATCGCTCGTTGACCTTGCGCTATACGCCTAAAAACAGAATTCCTCTGGCAAGGAATGCCGATGAGGTGTTAAAGCATCTTCATGTCTTATGGAAATTTCCGGTACGGGTAGAAACAGTTGATGAAAATGGACAGGTTTTGTCGGAAATACAGTGTCCGCCAAAACCTGTCCAGCACTCCACGAGTTCACTGAAAGAAGAGTGAACTTAAGCCGTCGCCAGCTCAATAGCAAAAGCAACGGCCAGACGAGAGAAGTTCGCCATGTGTTCGCCGCTTAACAGCTGCATGGTATCTGAAGAGGTATGGATATAGGGGTTATGATCAGGGAAACTGGTTTCACAAGGGAAAGACGCTGGAATCCCTTCTTCCATCCAGGAGGCATGATCAGAACAGCCATATCCGCATTTTGAATACTTCACAGGAACCTGGATATAGGTTTTAATCAATTCACTGACAAAGTTATTTAAGTTTTTATCCGTATAATCGTTGAATACCCACATGGTTGGATCGTTCGCGTCATTTCGGTATCCCGTCATATCAAACTGGATAGCAGCCTTGACCGGAATGTTATTGCGTATGAAATCATCAACCACATATTGCGAACCCACAAGCCCTCGCTCTTCGGCAGAGTACCAGATGATATAAAGTGGGCGCTCCAGCTGAATGTTTTGCTCAAACAGAACCCGGGCGGCCTCCATCACAGAAGAAGAACCCGAACCATCGTCCCCGGCTCCGGGCATACGGCCATCAAGGGTGTCCATATGGGCGCCAATGACAATCGCAGGCTTTTTCAAGTTCTTACCTATCACGGTGACCAAGGAAGGTTGAGGATAATAAAAGCCGGTTTCAACAAAATAACTGTCTACATCGGTTCGTCCTGCTGCAACAGCCATTGCATCAAAACGCTCTTTCAACCACCCAGCCGTTTCAACGCCGGTGTCTGAAAACGCAGAACGGTTATAATAGCTGGTTAAATGACTTAAGGTTTGCCAGATATTATCTTCACTGACTTTTGCAATAGCAGCCTTTACTGCTTCCTGGTGGCGAATCGGATAATCTTCGGCAACAGATTTGCGTACTTGTTTTACTGGTCGGTTTAACAGGGCTTTCGCCTGAGAAGCCAACGGCGTATGGGCATCGTTTAAGCGATGACTGACATTGACGAAGCGGCCGCAATCCGATTGAAAAGCGATTTTTGCCAGCGTATCAACATCTTTTGAGGCGATATCAATAATTTTAAAGTTTTTATTTTCTGCCAGGGTTTTGTAGGGTTGCTGGATTTTATTGGCCAGACATTGAGAAAGCTGCAGTTGCTCTGTCTTTGGGGTTGGTTCTGCTTGTGCTGCGGTAAATGCCAGCAATAAACCGGCAGCCAGTCCTGTTTTCCATGTATTCATATACATCATTCTCCTTGGTTAACACAAATAATAGGGTCAGAGACCCTTTGGCATCTTACTCTATCATCCTCTGGATGAAAACAGACAGCGTTATTATTATGTTGTTGATAATGATTCTCAAATAGAGTAAACTGCAGCAATTTTGAACGCCCTGGAAAAATAAATGAAAAAAAACAATCTTCTTCGTAATTTCCTCACCGGTTTTCTGACCATCGGAGCCAGTTTAACCTTAGGTCTGCTGAGTTTTAGCGGCACCTTTATTCTCACAGCCAATGTTCCTCTTGCCATTGGCCTGGCATCCTCTGCTTTTGTATTATCGACCATGTATGAAGGTCAAATCTATATGAAGAATATCAAAAACAGTTTGAAAAAACTGTTTTTTCCCAGTTTTATGAAGCAGGAAATGGCAAGACAATTTCTGAACGAACTGACAGAACAGCAGACATTGAATAATCAGAATATGCCGCCTTTATTCAAAGATTACATTAAACTTCAAACTGAACTGAAAGAACTCAAAAAAAGGCTTAAAAAACAAGAGAAAAAAGACAAGCAGGCGATAAAACGCTATAGTCGACCCATCAAACTGATTGAAAAATGGTTTGCCAATAATTTTATGCAACATCCACAGGTCAATGTAAATTCAGATTATCTTAGCATTTTCGACTGGATTCAGCAGAAAAACCTCAATGGTCGTCTTTTCAATTATCAAGAGAAATATCAGCGTCGAAAAAAAATCCTACTGGCCTCTCGAATTTTTTCTTTTGCAGCCGGCGCCTTCATGGGTTTGGGTACCGCTTATCTTCTGGCTGAACCCCTGACGGTCATCCCTTTTATTGCGGCACTGGCAGCAACGCCTGCAACGGCAATTCCCCTGTTTATCGGGCTTTCCAGCCTGACTGTTCTGGCCGGCGCCGCCTATGCCCTCCTGACCTATAACTGTATCTCCGATCTGGTTCAGCGTGAAAGTATCCAGAATGGGCTTAAAGAGATAAAAAACCTCTTCAGTGAAACATTCAGCTGGAAAAAATTAGGGAAAGTCATTGTAATTATGTTGCTGCTGGCATCATCCATTGCCTTAACCCTTTGTACCGCAGGAACCTGGTTGACCATCGCCCAAACAGGCCGCCCTTTCTTTAATGCGCTTAAAACCATTACAACACCTATCATGCTGTTTATTAACCCTATCGTCATGGCTATCTCTGCCGGCGCATTCAACGTTGCCAACACCTGTGAAACTTGTGAGGAAATCAGCGGTTTTTTTAAAAAGGAGAAAGAGGAAGAAAACGAGGAGAAAGACAAGAGCAAAAATAAAGAAGGCTTGACCAGCCGGATGAGAGACAAATTTGTCACACTGAAAAAAAAGGAAAACCTGGGCCAGATATTAAACCCTTTTCGTATCCTTTTAATCCTGACGTTTTCACCGCTTCGTGTCCTCCTGTTTTTAGGCCACCTGGCCAGCATAGGCGCGACGGCCGATCGCGTTCTAAATATCCCGGAGATGCTCACCCTGTTTGTTATCGCTTTCACTGAAATGCTGGAAGATTTCCATTACTTTACCGGCAACAAACTGGATATCCCAACACGGATTTTAAAAATTGGATTGTCTCCTTTGTTTATTTTATCTGCGACATGGAACTTTTTTGCCAGCATGGCAAATAGCGAAACATCAGGAAAAAAAGCTTTTCCTTTTAGCTTTGAAGGTTTTTTTAAAGCCTGTAAAAAAGCCGGATTTTTTATTTTCGATTATCTGAAAAAAGAAGACAAAGAAGAAAATGGCGCCGTAATTAATTTTAGTCCAAGCAGCCAACGTATCATTTGCCAGCAAATGATTGAAGACAGCAGGAAAAAAGAAGCCTCCAATCCACAAGCAAACTGGGAAATGACTCAGGCACTGAATAATGACCTTCCTGCTTGTGATAATATTAAAGAATGGCTCGAGTCGCAACGTAATAAAAAACACACTGAAACGGGAATGACAGTATATAATGAAAGACACTTGACATTATTTGATAAAATTGAAAATCGTCTTTGTACAGCCCCACCGGCATCTGCATCGAGTGAAACGGATGAGCAAACTCCAGTTGGTGTCAAAGGTATAGCCTAATCTCCCAGCAAAGCCCGCAACCCGGCCAGATGACCTTTGGCCAGGGCTTTGGATTTTTCCTCGTTTTTTTCTGCTGAACGGCCAAACCATTCCAGATGCTTTTCGGGCAGCTCATCGAGAAAACGCGAGGGCTGGCAATCTTTCATTTCACCGCCGCGCCGACGTCTTCTTGCCAGCGTCAGGCACAGGCTTTGCCGGGCACGAGTGATTCCAACATAAGCCAGGCGCCGCTCTTCTTCAATAAAATCGTCTTCAATACTGCTTCGGTGCGGTAACAGTTCTTCTTCCATCCCGACCAGATAGACATGAGGAAATTCAAGCCCCTTGGAGGCATGCAAGGTCATCAACTGTACGCTGTCATCGTCAGTTTCATCGGATTGATCCATGATATCGATTAAAATCAGCGTGTTAATAATATCGGTTAAGGTTTTTTCCTCTTTCTTATCATAAAGCTTCATGATCCAGTCAAGTAAATCATAAACGCTTTCCATACGTCGTTCAGCTTTGGCAGGACTGTCGGTTTGATCATAGAGCCAGGCCTCATAACCTATGTCATCCACCATTTCACGAAACAACTCAACGCTTGGATGAAGCAACGCTTTTGCCTTCAGAGACTCAAACCATGCTTTAAACTGGAGTAACGCCGCCCGGGGTTTATCTGCCAGCAACGGAGCCAGTTCTTCCTGATTGCAGCACTGATAAAGACTCTCGCCTCGCTCATGAGCATAATTGCCAAGAGCTTTCAGGCTGGTATCGCCAACGCCGCGTCTGGGTACGCTGATGGCCCGGATAAATGCAGCATCATCTTTTTCGTTAATCATTAATTTGAAGTAGGCAAAAATATCCTTAATCTCCGAGCGGGCAAACCAGGATTGACCGCCGCTGATTTTATAATTTACCGAGTGATGGCGAAGCACTTTTTCAAATATTCTTGACTGGTGATTGCCGCGATAGAGAATGGCATAGTCCGAGAATTTCTGTCCGAAACGAAGCTTATGGCTAATCAAATCAGCCACAACCTGCTCTGCCTCATCATTCTCATCCCTGCAGCAGTGCACACGAATCAACTCGCCTTCACCCAGCTCCGACCAGAGCTTTTTTTCATACATATGAGGATTATTGGCAATCAACTTATTGGCTGAATCCAATATCCGCCGCATGGAGCGATAATTTTGCTCAAGCTTGATCACTTTTAAGCGAGGAAAATCTTTTTCCAGATGCACCAGATTCTCAGGCCTCGCCCCTCGCCAGGCATAAATCGACTGATCATCATCGCCAACCACGGTAAATTCAGCCCGATGCCCCACCAAAAGACAGACCATTCGATATTGACCCACATTTGAATCCTGATATTCATCCACCAGTAAATGGCGAATTCTGTTTTGCCAGTATTCACGAATGACCGGTGATTCACTCAGCAGCTGAACGGGAACGCGAATCAAATCATCAAAATCCACGGCATTGCAGGCTTGAAGACTCTGCTGGTATTTCGGGTAAATCTCCGCCGCTTCCAGCTCAAGCGGCGTCGCTTTAGGCAGCCGCATGACATCATCTTCCGATAGCATGTCATTTTTCCAACGTGAAATCTGCTGCTGCATGGCAACCACCGTTTCTTTGTCCTTCGCCCTGGCCGGCGGCAGAAATTTTTGAATCAGTTGCTGGCAGTCTTCACTATCGAAAATCGAAAAGCCTTTTTTTAACCCACAATATTCAACATGCTTTTTGATGATGCTGAGACCCAAAGTATGAAAGGTCGCAACCTTCAATCCTCTTCGCCGCTCCCGGGGAATGATAGTGCCTACCCTGTTACGCATCTCACTGGCAGCTTTGTTGGTAAAGGTCACGGCAAAAACCTGATTGGCCGGATAGTTTCGGTCACAGATCAGATAACGGATTTTTTGAGCGATAACACCGGTTTTACCGCTGCCGGCTCCGGCAAGAACCAACAATGGGCCGTCAATATAATTCACCGCTGCTTGTTGCTGTGGATTTAACACGATAGTTATCCGAAAAAATGAGATTGCTGCATTATTCATGGAACAGGCCTATTGTGCAATATTTTTCACACACAAGGACAACAGACATAAAATTGGGTATAATGTACCACTAATTTTTATTAAACCTTTTTACTATGCAATCCCAAGATCAACTACAACGTTTTATATTCGAGCATGCCGATATCCGAGGCTCAATTGTAAGAATGGAAAAGAGTTTCCAGCAAATCATTCAGCAGCGGGATTACCCCCCTAAAGTGCGGCAACTTCTGGGTGAAGCGCTGATATCCACCTTACTGCTGGCAGACTCCATTAAATTTGAAGGGCGGCTCAGTCTCCAGTTTCAGGGGGATGAGCGTTTATCCATGCTTCTGGTACAGTGTGATCATCAACTGCAGATTCGGGGCTTTGCCCGTTTTTCTGAACACTTAAACGATGAAGATTATGAACAGGCCTTCTTAAACGGCCAGCTTGCCCTGACCATCAGCCCTGATAAAAGCACCCAGGCTTATCAAAGCCTTGTGCCTATCAACAGCAGCTCAATGGCAGAGAACTTAATGTATTATTTTGCCCAATCCGAACAACTGTCCACACGCATCTGGCTCACCGCCGGTGAAAAACAAGCGGCAGGAATGATGCTGCAGTTATTACCTGAACAGGGCAGTCAGGAACGTGAGGAATTCTGGGAATATGCGACTGTGATAGGTCAGACCGTTACCGATAAGGAACTGCTCTCGCTCGATAATGCCACCTTGCTTCACCGCCTTTATCATGAAACAGAACTTCGGCTGTTCGATGCGCGGCCAATTAACTTCAAATGTCAATGCAGCCAGGAAAAGATGCGCGAAGTTCTTAGGGTGTTGGGGGAAGAAGAAGCTCAGCAACTTCTGAAAGAACAGAAAACCATTCAAATAAACTGCGATTTCTGTAATCAACAATATGACCTCGACAGCATTGATGTTGCCGTCATTTTTAAGGAAAAATGAGTGTTTTTTGAGCAATCTATTGGTAATTGAATTATAATTAACATAAGTTGTTCGTTGTTGCACCTGAAAAACATTCCATTTCGGGCTGCCAGTCTTTTAAGGTTTAGTCATTCAAGCAGGACAGGCAAGGCACATGAACAGGGATATTTTATAAAGGTGTGAATATGAGAGGCATCGCTTTTTGCCTGACACTGATACTGTGGACCCCGTTAATTTTTGCAGAAGACGAGGTATCCCGATATAAACACTGCGACATGCAATATCAAAACCTGCTGGCACGCCAGGCTGACATTGCCCGTCTTCGTATCAGCGTTCAATTTCACAAACAGGCCTTTGAGAAATTCAATCAGGGCGTTAATGAAAAGATTGCAAACTATCACAAGCAATATCTCAACTACCAGTCTCAAATTCTGATTCAACAGAAACGACTCTATCAACAATCCAGATTTGATTATAAACAAAATTGCGCCGCTCATTCGATTCTGACCGAATCGCCGAGCGCTTCAAAGCAAAAGGATTAGTGCCTATGTATGGGCTTTCACTCAAAACTCAAAAACGCATAGCCTGCAAAATACGCTGCAAACTTGGGAACTGCTCGCTCAAACGAACATATAATCCACTATCATCCTCTTCAAGCTGGCTTACTGCAAAATAGGCGGATTGCCCCATGTCGACAAAATAATTGATACTGACTCTTCTTTTTTCAGCGATTCCCGGAAAAAGGCCAGAGAAAAGCAGCGATTTATCACCGAGTTCTTTTAATTTTTCCAGCTGCAGCTGTCCGGGATACTGAGCGGATTCGAAAAAATCCATAGCCAGTAGCGAATCAAGCCACTCCGCACCGCTGGTAAAACGCATCAATAAAAACACCAGGTAGGACTCCGTCGACTCGCAAAGAATCAACTGACTTCTTTCCTGAGCCTCATTCACCAAAGCATACCACTGGCAGGTGTCGGTGGGATGAAGAATTAAACGCTCCATAGAACCCCCTTTTTTATAGCTTTCTCACTTTAAGTGTAGCAAAAAAAAGGGATTTTTTACTATTGGAATGATAAAGAATGCAAGGAGCCAGGATCGTCTACTGCGTCATCAGCTTGTTTGAAAGAATTGTCCGGCAAGTCATTAGACGTTGCTTTCATATCGGGTTCATCCGGCGCTTTCGAAACGAATGCATGTTCCGTTTGGGGTTTAAATCCGGGGATCACCGCATTGCAGCCAATGAAGCTTGGTTGTTTCTGCTCTTGCCCAGCTTTTAAAGAGCTTTCTATCTCTATCCGCCCCAGTTTTTCACCCACGGCAGCACTAAGTCCGCCTACAGCCATTCCAGTACCTGCACCGATACCCAAAGCAATTAGAATCCCGGTCCCGGAGAGCAGGAAGCCTCCCAGCAATGCGCCCATGGCGGCACCAAACGTTAATCCGGTAACAACTCCGGTGGCCATATTTTGCAAAAACGCTTTCAAGCTATGCCTGCCTTCAACTTTATAAGCATCAACGGCATTAGCTTGACAATATAAGCCCACCAGAACCGCGATGGCTGAACTGAACAACCCCAGCGACAGTGCGGCCATCGTCACAGGAAAAAACATAAATAATGCACCAACAGCAAGCCCGGCTGCAATCAGTCCCATCGACGCCAATGCAGCCTTGCCAGAATCCATAACAGATAAGGGTTGCGTAGGGTTGTATCCAAGCATTGTAAATAAGTGAAGATCAATCATAGTAATATCATTCTGTAGAAAATATTGGACAATAATAACACCTATTCGATATTGGTCAATCCTGACTTTAGTCCTTCGAACGTTTTTGCAAATATTAAAAAAGTGGGTTTACATTTCCATACAAAACCATACAATACACCCGATCTCAACAACGGATGTCGATATGAAATACCGAATTCAACTGCTCCTTTCCCTGCTGCTTCTGACCGGTTCTGTTTTTGCCGCTCCTGAGGGTTTTTCTACGATTCGTTTTGCCGCTATCGGTGATTACGGTTCAAATAGCGAAGGGGAGAAAAATGTTGCCGATTTGTTAAAAAGTAAAAAACCTTATTTTATCATCACACTCGGCGATAATAATTACCCCAGAGGCTGCTGGTCGAGCATCGATCGCAATATTGGACAATATTATCATCAATATATTGGAAATTATATCGGAAAATATGGGGAAGGCGCTGCACACAACAGTTTTTTCCCGACGCTTGGCAACCATGACTGGCGAGCAAAATGGCTCTGTCTCGAATTTGGAAGCCTGCCCTATCTACGGTATTTCAGCCTGCCGGATAATCAACGCTATTATGATTTTGTTAAAGGCCCGGTTCATTTCTTCGCGCTGGACAGCGACCCTCATGAGCCTGACGGCAATACCGTAGATTCAGCCCAGTATCAATGGTTTGAAAGCAAAATAAAAGCCTCTAAATCTCCCTTTAAAATTGTCTATTTCCACCATCCGCCCTATTCTTCTGGCGAGCATGGCCCCTACGACAACATGAACTGGCCCTTTGCTGCACTGGGGGCAGACGTGGTTCTTTCCGGGCATGAGCACAACTATGAACGGATTGAACGTAACGGCATTGTCTATATCATTAACGGCATTGGCGGTCCGCCATCCCTTCGCGCACCGGGTAAAAACCCTGATGAAGCTTCCAAATTTTTTTACAGTGAACACAATGGATTTATGCTGATCACTGCATCTTCTAAGCGACTTAACATGAAGTTAATCAATGAGAATGATGAAGTGATTGATCAATATATCATTAAAAAATAAATACAGAGACTTCATTCAGCGCTACGAGGTCGTCTTTGGGAGAAAACGAAAGACGACCTCGATATCCACAATGCCAAATGGCTACAGCGACGGCCTCCCTCTGGGAGCCGGTTCGTCCTTTTTATGAAGTACGAATAAAAGCCTGTTTGGCCTTATCAAATACAGTGTCGTGGCGCAAACTTACACAGTACCATTCAGGAAGGCCTGTCGAGTTGCTTCGGGATATCGCTCAATAGCATATCGCAACATCGTTCTTGGCATTTTATGATAATGCATATGCAAAAAATTGCGTGCCAGTTCCAGATCCCGTTTACCAACCTCCCTTAACATCCAACCTACCGCTTTATGAATGAGATCATGCTTATCATTCAACAGTTGCTCCGATAACTTAAAACAATCCTTAAAGTCATCCCGTTTTATAAAAAAATAGGTAGAAACGATACTGATCCGCCTTTCCCACAAATCCTCTGATTGTGCCAATACGTATAAGCCATCCCTGTTTTTATCTATAAGATACGCGCCAACAATCTGAGAAGCAGAAGCATCAACGAGATCCCAATTGTTGATATAGGCGGTATTTTTCAAATACCGTTGATAAATCTCTGTTTTAATATCAGGGGGGCTTTTTTTAAAACGGTTCACCAATAATAATAAGGCAAACAAACGAATTTCATGAAAATCATTCTTTAAGCATTCACAGATTGTGTCTAATTGAACCGATTGAAAATTTTTGCCCATCTCGCGTAAGGTCGGCACCCGAATACCCAAAAATTGCTCACCTTCAGCATATTCTCCCGGGCCGGTTTTAAAAAATCGTTTAGAACGCTCGGCTATATTTTCGTCGGCAATGGCTTTTAAGGAGTGAATTATATTTTCTATATCATTCATCAGAAGAATCTCAGTTTATACCTTGTGTTATTTAATATGAGCAAGTTAGACGGTTAGATTTTAATCCTTCAAGTCATTGAAAAGACTTTTAACTCACTTAAAAATGGCCTTGGTATCGATTAAAAAATCTTATTATAAATGAAAATGAACGTTTCTACCTGGTATTTATGAATCATAAAATGCTATCAAGTATCTCCTCCTCACCACTATTCAAGTTACCCAAAATCAAATGTTGATGAGGTACTAGAACCAGCCTCGCAACTTTCCTGTTTCATTGGAGAAGAAAAAATATCTATGATACTGTCAATCAATGTCTGCGGAACCGGGTAAGCAGTTTCCAAGACCTTTTGAATCATCTTTTTTGCCACCTCAGGAGTTCTATTGTTACCCAAGTTCAACAATTCTTTCTTTATCGTCGCTATAAAACCATCTCTAAAAATCATATAGTCTCTAAGTGTTGTATGCATCTTAAACATCGTCATTCCTCTGCCTGTTTTTGTAGGTCCGTTAACAATCGATTGTTCAACGCTTATTAAACGATTTAAGCTACTTTCCAGTGCCTGTAACGCCTGCTTAAATTCTTTAGTCAGGGCGTCGGAATTTAAAAGAAATATTAAGGCATTTTTTTCTGATTCGGAAAAAAATGGATGCAATTTTGGATTCTTTGCAAGATTCTCAAATAATGCCTTATGGCCAATATTTGAAATAATCTTTTCAATTAACAATTTTGTAATTAACAGGAGGCTCCCTTCATCTTGAATCGACTCGGTCATTTCGTTCAATCTAATGAGTACGTAAAGCAAGGATAAGCTTAAATTATCCGAATGCAAGCAAGAATAAAATTCCTCTAGAAGTTCATTAATTTTTTTAACCGCGAGATTGCGGTTTTGATCAATTGAACCTTCTGAACTACAAGCTACCATCTGCTGACCGATCTTCAGATCTGAAGTTTGCGAGATATTTTTGATTTGCTCAGGTGATTCTAAGTTCGGCACAGCAAAAGCTAAATCCGGTAATTTCTCAAACAATTCACGAATGATATCTATTTGCCGCTCATCACTCAGCGAAGAAATGACTAATCGACTATTGAGCATTTTAACTCCTTTAAAAATAGGGAAGATCACCGGTATATATTAATTTTCTATATATTTTTACAACACCGGATAAAACACGGTGATTAGGGGCTTCAGTGCAGATAGAGGCACAGCCAGAATTAGACATTTGGTACTGAGACATCAGATTTTTTTTGAAAACAGGCTGAACATTTGGTTATGTATAAAAAATCAGAAATTTTTCCGGATTGCATAATATTATTCCGTTTCCAGAGTCTGTTGATATTTCATGTCACTCAGCGAAAATGTGGATGATTGAGTACCATTTTTTGTCGCGAAATGAAATGTCAACAGCCCCTAATGCCATGAATATAAATTCGCGATTTTACTGTTCAATTTTTTAATAAAGTCGAATTGCACTACTTCACCTTTTGTAGTCATTAGCGGTGCCGTATTAATCATCACAACAAAACCAACTGCATCATTCTTACTGGCAAGCATAAAACTCAGATAACCAGAATTGAAGCCACCGTGGCCAAAGTAATTCCCTGTTTTTTTTTCAATTCCATTTTTATCAAAATTGATTTGCATGCCAAGCCCCCAGTTATTTGAAAAATGGGGAGAAAGGTACGTTTTAGTAAGTTCATTATCCAAGAAACTATGCGGTTGATTATGATATGAACGCTGAATAGCTCTAAGGAATTTACTCAAATCTTCTGTCGTCGTCCATAGTCCTCCTGTTGCAGCAATAAAACTCAAAGGTCCGTTTGAAATTCTTTGTCCATTAGGAAGATATGGCCAGGCAATGTCATTTAATGAAGAGCGAGGTAAAGGCTGAATAAAGGTACTATGGTACATTTGAAGAGGTTTCAATAATTCTTGATTCATAATTTGATAAAATGACTTATTTTCAATATCCTCTATCGCCTGCTCTACAATCATGTATCCTGCCGGGGAATATAAAAATCTTGTATCTGGGCGACTAACCAAAACAACAGCAGGCGTATTTGCTGGAGGCTTCCCGTTTAATGCATTCTGAAGGCTCGGAAAAGATTGATTCCTACCATAACCTATACATCTGAAACCAGTTATGCCAGCGCTATGGCTTAATAAGTTACTCAAAGAAACTTTTTCCGCAGTCAATCCATCACGAGATTTTATCGTCCATGATGACAAAAAATTATTGATGGGTGCATTAATGTCTAAAGATAATTTAGAAAAAACCATTAATGCTGCATAAGCAGTGAGCGGCTTACTAATTGATGCAGCATTAAATAAAGTATTGGATGTAACCCTTAATTTTTCATCAGACTTTCGGTATCCATAATATAAATTACAATGCTCTCCATCCTTTAACATTACAGTTAAACTTAAACCTTGGATGTTGTAATTTGGAGCATTATCCAATATCCATTGCTCAAGTTCTCTTGAACATTTAGATATTTTCCCGGCAAATGCAGAACAGGCCATACAACATAGTAACATTGTAATAATTTTTTTTAGATTCATATAAACATAAATCAATAGATTAAGTAATTTAACTGCAACTGAGTTTAATAAATAATTCTAAATAACAAAACCCAAAGCTCTCTTGACATTTCACAAAGAGAAAAGAGGGATGAGTGGGCGCCGTTTTTAGCTCGAATAAGGCAAATAGCCAGCCCTATTCGAGGAATTCAAACAAAAAAAAGGTGTCAATCATCCATATTGGCCGCCGTGAAATGAAATATCAACAGACTCTAATACTCAAAACAACGTTTGGCAACGTAAAACAATGTTTAGCTTACTTTGGTATTGAATGTATTGACTGTCGGCTTAATTGGATATTTCCATGCAGAATTACGAAACATTTAGCTAATGAGAAAGCTCACTATTGTAATCAGTTCGTTCCAATGGGTCGACTACCATTTGAGCTGCTTTAACTCCTCTTTGAAGCTAAAGTTGAGAACATCAATTAGATTCGAAACCATGAAATGAAATGTCAACAAACCCTAAACTCAAAATAAAAAAAAACCCGGAAACCCGGGCTTTAAGAACAACTAGCAATTATTCATCATCAGAGAGATCTTCAAAAGAAGGTCTATCAACTAATTCAACAATTGCCATAGGTGCATTATCACCATCTCTGAATCCACATTTAAGGACTCTGACGTACCCACCAGGGCGTTCAGTGTAACGCGGACCTAATGTATTAAACAATTTAGATACGGCTTCTTTTGATCTTAAAGTATCAAATGCATATCTTCTTGAGGCAACAGAATCATTTTTACTTCTTGTAATTAAAGGCTCAATATAGCTTCTTAATTCTTTTGCTTTAGGTAATGTAGTCTTAATCAGCTCATGTTTAATAAGCGAACAGCACATGTTTGAAAACATTGCCTTACGATGGCTGCTTGTTCTGTTAAGACTTCTACCTGCTTTACGATGTCGCATGACTATCTCCTACTACTCTTATTCGCCTAGGTTTTCTGGCGGCCAATTCTCTAATTTCATACCAAGTGATAAAGAGCGTGAGGCTAATACGTCTTTAATCTCAGTAAGTGATTTCTTTCCTAAATTAGGAGTCTTCAATAATTCATTCTCAGTTTTCTGAACCAAGTCACCAATGAAGTTAATGCTCTCTGCTTTAAGGCAATTTGCAGATCGAACTGTCAATTCAAGGTCATCGACAGGTCGTAACAACACAGGATCAAACTCATTCTTCACCTTGCTTTCTTGTCTTGATTCTTCATATTTTAAATCAACGAAAGCATGGAGCTGTCTTTGAAGAATCGTAGCAGAAATTTTAATAGCTTCTTCAGGATCTAATGTGCCATTCGTTTCCAAATCAATGATCAGTTTATCAAGGTTTGTACGATTTTCAACACGAGCACTATCTACAAAATAAGAAACTTTTTTAACAGGAGAAAATGCATTATCAATTTTAAGGTGTCCAACAGCCTTTCTCTCAACGTCTTCATCATCAATACCGGAGAAACTATCACTGGTGTGGAAACCAATGCCTTTTTCGATTTTGAGAGTCATGTTGAGCTTGCCATTTTCATTCAAATTAGCAATGACAAGATCAGGATTGATAATTTCCTGGTCATGAGTAACCTGAATATCTCCAGCAGTTACCTGGCATGGACCTTCTTTAGATAACTTTAAAACAGCCTCATGTCCTGACTCAATCTTGATTGCAACATTTTTCAGGTTCAGCAGGATGTCAACAACATCTTCCTGAACACCCTCAATTGTGCTGTATTCATGTAAAACACCATCAATGGTGACTTCAGTGATAGCACTTCCTGGCATTGAAGATAATAAAATTCTTCTCAAGGCATTACCCAGAGTATGACCGTAACCAGGCTCCAAAGGTTCAAGAACAATCCTGGAGTGATTATTAGAGTCAGAATTGACCTTTAACCCGGTAGGGGTGAGCATTGAATTTATGTCAGTATTCATTCGGCTATTTCTCCGCGATTACTTAGAGTAAAGTTCTACTACAAGGTTTATATTGTAGTCTGAAGACAAATCGGTTAGTGCCGGGATCGAAGAAAAAGTACCTTGAAAAGCTGAAGGTTCAATTGAGATCCAGTCACAAGGGGCTCTATTCTCAGATAAAGATAAAGCAGCCTTAATACGTGCCTGATCTTTAGCTTTTTCACGAACAGAAACAACGTCACCTGGTTTAACCAAATAAGATGGTATGTTTACACTTTGACCATTAACCATAATGGCTTTATGTGAAACTAACTGTCTAGCTTCGTTTCTTGTACTGGCAAAACCCATTCGGTAAACAACATTGTCCAGCCTTCTTTCAAGAAGTCCCATCAGGTTTTCACCAGTAGCACCTTTTTTATTAGCAGCCATATGATAATATTTTTCAAACTGCTTCTCAAGAATACCATATGTACGTCGAATTTTTTGCTTTTCACGCAACTGCTTAGCATAGTCACTTAACCGAGGCTTACCACCATGTTGGCCTGGAGTTCTTTCCATATTACATTTTGACTCAAGCGGACGGAATCCACTTTTAAGGAACATGTCAGTTCCTTCACGACGCATGATTTTACACTTTGGACCTAAATATCTGGCCATTATTTACTCCTGAAATTATGTTCTACGTTTCTTAGGTGGTTTACAGCCATTATGAGGAATAGGTGTTACATCCTTAATTTGGCCAGCTTTAAAACCAGATGCAATAATTGCCTTGGCAGCAGCATCACGTCCAGGACCAGGTCCTTTAACATAAAGGTCGATATGTTTAACACCAAATTCTTTTGCTTTGGCAGAAGCGCGGCTGGCTGCATCCTGAGCTGCATAAGGGGTACTTTTCTTACCACCTTTAAATTTCTCACCAGCAGAAGCCCAGCAAATAAGATCACCATTAGGGTGAGTAAAAGAAACGATAGTGTTATTATAACTAGCGTTGACATTTGCATTTGCAGCAGGTATATCTTTTCTAATTTTCTTTCTTGATGGTCGAGTGGCCATATTTTATTCCTACAATAAAAACTTAATTACTTAATTATCTTCTCTTTGAACGCTTGCGGGTCTTAGCGTTAGTTTTAGTTCTCTGACCGCGCAAAGGAAGACCTCTTCGGTGTCTCAAGCCACGGTAGCAGCCTAAATCCATCAGTCTCTTAATGTTCATAGAAACAGCTCGACGAAGATCACCTTCAACAGTCAATTTTGCAATTTCTTTACGCAACGACTCAAGTTGTTCTTCGCTCAGGCTTGATACTTTTGCACTTGGTTCAATTCCAGTACTTTCACATAATTGAATGGAAGTAGTACGTCCAATACCATATATGTAAGTTAACGCAATAACCACGTGCTTCTGATCAGGGATATTTACCCCGGCAATACGAGCCATAAACTTCTCCGTATATATTATTTATATATCTGTCAAAAGGACAGAAGAATACTAGTTTTATACAATAAAATCAAGATATATCATCCCTGTCTTTGTTTGTGTCTTGCTTCTTTGCAAATTACACGAATCGTGCCTTTACGATTAATAATCTTACAATTTCGGCACATTTTTTTTACAGACGCTCTAACTTTCATTAATAAACTCCAATATAAATCACAACAATCCAGGTAATTTAGTTCCCTTAATATTTGCTTTTTTCATCAAGGAATCATATTGCTGGGTCATCAAATGAGCTTGAACTTGAGCAACAAAATCCATGATAACAACAACTATAATCAACAGCGATGTTCCGCCAAAATAAAATGGAACATGCCATGTATACATCAGCAGCTGCGGCAACAGGCACACCATCACAAGGTAAAGAGCGCCAATCAGCGTAAGCCTTGTCATAACAGAGTCAATATATCTTGTTGTTTGCTCACCTGGTCTAATTCCTGGAATATAAGCACCTGATTTTTTTAAGTTATCAGATGTATCCTTTGGATTAAAAACAAGTGCTGTATAAAAGAATGCAAAAAACAATATTGCTACAGCATAAACAATTAAATATAACGGTTGACCAGGAGACAAAGCCATTCCAATATCAGCTAACCAACTCAAGCTTTTGCTACTGGCAAAAAACTGGGCTAAAGTAGCTGGCAACAAGATAATACTTGATGCAAAAATTGGCGGTATTACCCCTGCCATATTTATTTTCAACGGAAGATGACTTGTTTGAGCAGCATAAACCTTTCTTCCCTGAGTTCTTTGAGCGTAGTTTACTCGAATTCTTCTTTGAGCACGCTCAACAAAAACAACAAAACCAGTCACTGAAATAACAACTGCAGCAAGCACTACAAGCGTCAACGCCTGCATTTGTCCTTCTTTAACTTGTTGAAACACGGATGCAATTGCCGTCGGCAAGCTTGAAACAATCCCTGAAAAAATAATCATGGAAATACCATTTCCAACACCTTTTTCAGTAATCTGTTCACCAAGCCACATCAGGAACATTGTACCTGTCACAAGCGTAGTAACCGCTGTGAAGTAGAAAAAGAAATCAGGATTTAACGCAATTTGTTGACCTGCAAGCCACCGGGCCATTCCCAATGACTGAAATATTGCCAGCATTAACGTTAAATAGCGCGTATACTGATTAATCTTACGTCGCCCGGATTCACCTTCTTTCTTCAGCTGTTCAAGTCTTGGTGAAACAACACTAAAAAGCTGGATAATAATCGAAGCAGAAATATAGGGCATTATACCAATAGCAAAGACAGTAACTCTGGATAAAGCACCTCCAGAAAACATATTAAACAACCCAAAAATCGTATTTTGCTGCTGATTAAAAAAATTGGCCAATTTTGCAGGATCAAGGCCTGGAACAGGTATATGAGCACCTAAGCGATACACCAGTATACCAAGCATAACAAACATTAACCTGGATTTTAGTTCGGCAAGGCCACCCATCGTTGAACTGCTTTGCTTTTGGCTTTTCATAATTACTCTTCTACACTTCCACCAGCTTTCTCAATAGCATCTTTAGCTCCGGCACTAACTGCTATCCCTATTAGTTTTACAGCATTTGTAATATCGCCTGATTTAAAGACTTTTACAAACTTTGTTGCCTTCTTGATTAAGCCATACTTTTTTAAAGTATCAATAGTGATTTCTTGATCAGATACCTTATTAAGTTCGCTTGTGCGGATTTGTTCGGATGCAAAAGAAACCCGTGAGGTAAAACCTCTTTTAGGAAGTCGTCTTTGCAAAGGCATTTGTCCACCTTCAAATCCAACTTTAACACTTCCGCCAGAACGGGCTTTTTGACCCTTATGTCCACGACCACTGGTTTTACCCAATCCAGAACCGATTCCGCGGCCTACTCTCTTAGGACTAGGTCTAGAACCGGGTTCGGAAGAAATCGTATTCAATTTCATTATGCACTCTCCTCAACTTCAACCAGATAATCAATTTTATTGATCAGACCTCTGATTGCAGGATTATCATTAAACGTAACAGTTTTATTAATTTTTTTTAACCCTAACTGGTGCGCGATTTGAACATGCTTCGGTTGGCGGCCAATCAGACTTTTTTTAAGTGTTACTTGAATTGTTTTAGTAGCCATAAATTAGCCCTCCATTACCTCTTCAACTGTCTTACCACGTTTTGCAGCCACGTAATCAGGTGTAGCCATATGCTTAAGGGCAGAAATAGTTGCTTGAACGATATTACTTGGATTAGTTGAACCAATACTTTTCGTATGAATATTCTTCACACCAAGAACTTCCAGAACAGCACGCATAGCACCACCAGCAATAATACCAGTACCTTCTGCCGCAGGTTTCATGAAGATCTTAGATGCTCCAAAACTCCAGTTAATTTCGTGTTGAATCGTGTCATTGGTTAAAGGGATATAAACCATGTTTTTCTTGGCTTGATCCATTGCTTTTTGAATAGCTAGAGGAACTTCACGGGCTTTTCCGCTTCCATAACCAACTTTACCTTTACCATCGCCAACTACGATGACTACGCGGAACTTAAATTGACGACCACCCTTAACAACTTTTACAGTACGGGTGACCGAAACCATTTTTTCCTGGTAACCTTCTACATTTTTATCTTCAGATGCCATAACAATTCCTTAAAAACTCATACCTTCTTCACGGGCGGCTTCAGCTAATTCTCTGACACGGCCATGGTATTTATAACCAGCTCTATCAAAAGAAATTTCTTTGATTTCTTTATCCAAAGCGCGCTTAGCGATTAGTTTACCAACTTCTTTTGCTTGATCTTTCTTGTTTTTTCCAGATAGCTTGCCTTGAAGTTCTTTATCAACTGTAGACGCCTGAACCAAAACATCACCAGCGCTTATAATTTGTGCATAAATGTGTTTTGTACTTCGAAAGACAACCATTCTTAAACGATCAGAGTTAGAAATAACTGCTTTGGTTTTCAGACCGCGTCGCTTTCTGGCTAAGGATTTGCTTACTTTGTTTTTACTCATTTTTTATACCTTACTTCTTAGCTTCTTTACGAACAATAACTTCGTCAGAATATTTAACACCTTTTCCTTTATAGGGCTCTGGTGGCCTGAAAGCTCGAATTTCAGCAGCTACCTGACCGACGCTTTGTTTGCTGTTACCCGATAACACGACTGTTGTATTATTAGGTGTTTCAGCCTTAACATCACTTGGTAATTTGTAGTTAATAGGGTGAGAGAAACCTAATGATAAAACAACAGTATCACCACTGGCCTGAGCACGATAACCTACACCAACAAATTCTAAGGTTTTGGTAAAACCATCAGTTACACCAATTACCATATTATTGATATTTGACCGAACTGTACCAGCCTGCGCCCATGACTCTTTCTCAGTATTTTTAGGCGTAACAACAATCTGATTATCATCAGTTACTGCAACATTAACAACACTATTGATATTAGAAGTTAACGTACCTCTTGGTCCTTTTACACTTACAGAACTATTTTCTGTGCTAATAACTATTTCAACTTTAGCGGGTATAGTGATAGGCTTTTTTGCTACTCTTGACATAATTTCCTCGCTACTTAAGCAACTTCACAAATAATTTCACCACCAACTCTATTTGCTTTTGCAGCGGTATGCGACATAACGCCTTTAGGGGTGGTTAAAATTCGAATCCCAAATCCACGAACTGCAGTCAGTTCTTTATAGGGTTTATACACCCTCAATCCGGGTTTGCTTACTCGATTAATTCTTTCTATAACAGGCTCACCTTGATAGTATTTGAGTTTCAATGTAAGCAAGTTACTTTGATTTTCCATTGTCTCAGAATGAAAATCTTCGATATAACCTTCTTCTTTAAGGACTCGCGCAATTTCAACTTTTATACGAGAGGCATTCATCGTTACATATTCATGTCTGGCTTGCTGAGCATTTCTAATTCGTGTCAGCATATCAGCTATGGGATCTTGCATACTCACAGTATTTCTCCAAAAAAATTCTTACCAACTGGATTTCTTTCCGCCAGGTACGTTTCCAGTCATCAGCTGTTGTCTAAGGCAGATTCGGCATAATTTGAATTTACGGTAAACAGCATGTGGACGGCCGCATAAACTACAGCGTGCAGTTCTTCTTACAGGGTTTGAGTTAACCGGTAGCTTAGATAATTTGTCTTGAGCTTCAATTATTTGCTCTATATCGGACTGAGGATTTTTAATGATCTCTTTTAAATCCTGTCTACGCTGCCAATATTTGTTAATTAATTTTGCTCTTTTATTTTCACGAGCTATCATTGATTTTTTAGCCACAGTTTCACCCTTCTCTATTTTCTCTGTTTCTCAATGGCAAATCAAAAGCTTCAAGTAACGCTTTTGCTTCTTCGTTTGTTCTGGCAGAAGTGGTTATACAAATATCTAAACCACGTATAGCATCAACCTTGTCAAAATCGATTTCAGGGAAAACGATTTGTTCTTTGATGCCCATGCTAAAGTTACCAGTGCCATCGAATGATTTCGGATTCAAACCTCGAAAATCACGAATCCTTGGGATTGCAACAGCAATTAGTCGATCCAGAAATTCATACATGCGATCTTTACGCAAAGTTACTTTACAGCCAATAGGCCAACCTTCACGAATCTTGAAACTTGCCAATGACTTTCTTGCATTGGTAACAATTGGTTTCTGACCTGAAATTAATTCCAGCTCAGCAACTGCATTTGTTAAAATTTTCTTATCATTAACTGCTTCGCCAACACCCATATTGATAGTTATTTTCTCAATACGAGGGACTTCCATAACGCTCTTATAGGCGAAACGTTTCATTAGCGAATCGACTATTTTTTCATTGTACAATTGCTTAAGTCTAGCCATTATAAATACTCACTATATTTGATCTATCACTTCTTCAGTTGATTTAATATATCTAACTTTTTGCTGGTTGCCTTTACCATCATCCAGATATTTAAAGCCAATTTTAACGGGCTTACCATTTGAATCACATAAACTAACATTTGAAATATGCAATTTAGATTCTCTGGATACAATTCCACCGTCTTGCTGCAAATTAGGATTTGGCTTCACATGTTTTTTGATCATATTAGCGCCTTCAACGATAACATAATCACCTAACACTTTTTTAACTTCACCTTGATGGCCTTTGCTTCTTCCAGCTGTGACAATTACATTGTCGCCTTTTTTAATTCGTTTCATATCAACCTTCTTAAAGTACTTCCGGAGCCAGCGAAATGATTTTCTGATAACCTTTTCTAAGTTCTCGAGCAATTGGACCAAAAATACGTGTTCCGATTGGTTCCAGATTGTTGTTCAGTAGAACTGCGGCGTTTTCATCGAATTTGATTGCAGAACCATCTGGTCTGCGAACTTTATTTTTTGTTCGAACAATAACGGCGTTTTTCACTTCGCCTTTTTTAACTTTACTTCGGGGAATTGATTCTTTGATGCTGACTTTAATAACATCACCAACTCTGGCATATCGTCTGTGGGAACCGCCCAGCACTTTGATACACATCACTTTTCGTGCTCCGCTGTTATCTGCTACATTGAGCACAGTTTGCATTTGTATCATTATAAACTCCAAACTTAATATTAAATCAGCAAAAGGGTGCTGATTATATCAGTATTAAAAAAAATGTAAAAGGGGGAATTTAAGAAACTACTTCAACTAATGCCCAAGTTTTATTTTTTGACATTGGTTTAATTTCGCTAATTTTAACAGTATCCCCGATTTGGCAAATTTGGCTTTCATCATGAGCATGTACTTTTGTATTACGCTTAATAATTTTTCCATACTTAGGATGCTTAACAGTTCGCTCAATAAGAACAACAATGGTCTTTGCCATTTTGTTACTTACTACTTTGCCAATAAGCGTTCTTGGGTTTGCTTGCTTTGTTGACATCTTATTTTCCCGCCTTCTCAGTCATAATTGTCTTTAATCTTGCTACCGCTTTTCTTAGTTGGCGGATTTCATGAGTCTTTTCAAGTGCTCCGCTTGCTTGTTTCATACGAAGTGCAAACTGGTTTTTTCTGAGCGCAAGTAACTCATTTTGAAGATCTTCAAGAGACAACTCTCTCATTTCATTTAGTGATTTCATTACATAACCTCACGGTAAGCTAGTTCAGCTTTAAATGGTAGCTTGGATTTAGCACGCTCAAACGCTTCCAAAACCAGTTCTTCAGATACGCCTTCGATCTCGAAAAGAACTTGACCCGGCTTAATTTGTGCAACCCAATATTCAACATTACCCTTACCCTTACCTTGACGAACTTCAAGAGGTTTTTTAGTAATTGGCTTATCAGGAAACGCTCTAATCCATACTTTACCACCACGCTTCACTCGGCGTGTAATAGCTCTACGTGCCGCTTCAATCTGTCGTGCTGTCAATCTGCCACGCTCAACGGCCTTAAGTCCAAATTCTCCGAAGCAAACTTTGCTGCCTCTGTTAGCCAAGCCGCGGTTTCTACCTTTTTGTTGTTTGCGGTACTTGGTACGTTTTGGTTGTAACATGATTATTATCCTCAGTCTTTGTTGCTGTCTACTTCACGATTTTTCTGAGCAATTTTTTCGCCTTTGAAAATCCAGACCTTCACACCAATAATTCCGTAAGTTGTTTTAGCTTCAGCGGTACCATAGTCAACGTCAGCCCGGAATGTATGCAGAGGCACACGACCTTCTCTATACCATTCACTTCTGGCAATTTCAGCGCCGCCAAGACGTCCGCTTACGCAAATTTTAATTCCCTTAGCACCGGCCTTGAGCGCAGAAGTAACAGCGCGCTTCATTGCTCTTCGGAACATTACACGTTGCTCTAATTGTTGAGCAATAGACTCAGCGACCAAGGTTGAATTCAGCTCAGGCTTTTTAACCTCTTCGATGGTCAAGTGTACAGGAACGGATAATTTTTTAGAAATTTCAGCTGTAAGAGCTTCCATTCCGTTGCCTTTTTTTCCAATCAATACGCCTGGGCGAGCACTTGAAATTCGAACAGCTGCATTATTGACTGTTCTTTCAATCAATATTCTGCTGACTGCAGCAGACATTAACTTCTTTTTCAGTTCTTGTCGTAGTTGGATATCTTTAATTAACATATCCGCATAATTGTTGTTTTCGGCATACCAATTAGAATTCCAGTCTTTAACAATACCTAGACGAATGCCTATTGGGTTAACTTTCTGTCCCATGTCTATTCCTCATCTGAAACTTTAATAGTGATATGGCAAGTACGCTTTAAAATTCTGTTTGCGCGACCTTTTGCTCTTGCTCGAATACGCTTTAGAGTCGATGCCTCATCCACGTATACTTGAGATATTTTAAGCTCATCAATATCTGCAGCTTCATTATTCTCAGCATTAGCTATAGCTGATTCAAGTAATTTTCTTAAAAGTCCAGCACCTTTTTTCGGTGTAAAACTTAATATATCAAGCGCATTAGATACAGCTTCATTTCTAACAAGATCCGCTACTAACCTACATTTTTGCGCAGATAATGGAGCATTTTTTAATTTTGCAGTAACTTCCATCATAGCCTCTTAAATTTATTTGCCTGTCTTCTTGTCACCGGGATGACCAAGATACTTGCGAGTTTGTGCAAATTCACCAAGTTTATGTCCAACCATCTCATCCGAAATAAGAACAGGAACATGTTCCCTTCCATTATGAACAAGAATAGTGAGGCCAATCATATCTGGAGTAATTACAGAACGTCTTGACCATGTTTTAATTGGTTTTTTTGACTGAGTTTCATGAGCAACTTCTACTTTTTTTGAAAGATGCAGGTCAACAAATGGACCTTTTTTAGTTGAACGAGCCACAATACTATCCTCTTAAATACTATTTATTTTTTCTCTTGCGATCTCTGACAATAAATTTATTTGTCAATTTGTTTTTTCTGGTTTTGTATCCTTTTGTAGGAATACCCCACGGAGTCACAGGGTGACGTCCACCAGATGTACGCCCTTCACCACCACCATGCGGGTGATCAACAGGGTTCATCGCAACACCACGAACAGTAGGTCTAACCCCACGCCAACGTTTAGCTCCTGCTTTACCTAAGGATCTAAGATTGTGCTCACTGTTACTAACTGTACCGACGCATGCACGACATGCCGCAGGAACTTTACGCATTTCACCAGATTTCAGCTTTAATGTGACGTATTCACCTTCTCTAGCAACAATCTGAGCAAAAGAACCGGCGCTTCGGATCATTTGAGCACCTTTTCCTGGCTTCAATTCAATGCAGTGTACCGTTGTACCCACGGGAATGTTGACTAATGGCAAGCAATTACCTTTAGAAATAGCTGACTCAGAACCATTATTTATTACATCTCCAACTGACAACTTGTCAGGGGCTATAATATACCGGCGTTCACCATCTTTGTAAAGAACTAATGCAATTAATGCACTCCGATTCGGGTCATGCTCTATCCTCTCGACTACTGCTGGGATATTATCTTTATCTGAACGTTTAAAATCAACAATTCTTAATTTTTGCTTATGACCACCGCCAATATGTCTGACAGTTATGCGACCGGTGTTATTTCTACCACCGGTTTTTGCTTTTTTAGTTGTCAGAGCAGAATATGGCCTACCTTTATAAACGTCTTTAATGGGTCTGATTTCACCGCGTTTACCTGGGGTTGTTGGTTTAGATATTCTTAATGCCATTGTTCTATACCTTATTCAGTAACTGAAAAATCGATGTCCTGATCAGCTTGTAATGTAACAAGCGCTTTTTTCCAGTCATTTCGTTTACCGGTCAATTGTCTGAAACGTTTTACTTTACCTTTGACGTTTATAATATTGACATTTTTTACCTTAACATTAAAAAGCTGCTCTACGGCTTTCTTTACGTCAGTCTTCGTTGCAGTAGACAAAACTTTGAAGGTAAATTGCTTAAATTTGTCCGCCATCACCGTTGACTTTTCTGATGTATGTGGTTGACGAAGTACCATTAGAATTTTTTCTGCACTCATTTTAACTGCTCCTCAATTGCTAACAGCGCTTTCTCAGTTATAACCAACATTTCGAAACGTAGCAGTGTTACTGGATCAATTTGTTGTGTATCACAAATATCAAAATTGATTGTATTTCTTGGCGCTAAAACATCATTTTCAGTCAATTCATCTTTAATAATTAGTGCGTTGTCAATTTTTAACTCACACATTTTATTGATAAAATCTTTTGTTTTATGAGTGTCGAGATTAAATTCACTGATAACAACGCATTTCTTTTGACGCAGTAATTCAGAAATAATGCTACGAATTGCTCGTACGTACATTTTCTTATTTACTTTCTTAAAGTAATTTCTTAATTTAGAAGCAAATGTTACACCACCAGTTCTCCACAGAGGTGAACGAATTGTTCCTGCTCGAGCTCGACCAGTACCCTTTTGCGCCCAAGGTTTTTTACCGCCGCCGCTAACTTCTGAACGAGTCTTTTGACAGCTCTTGTCGGTACGTGCATTACTCATGTAGCTGACTACGACTTGATGAATCAGACCTTCATTATAAGGGTACTTGAATACATCATCGCTAACTTTGAGCTTTTCTTTAGAATCTACAGTTGTGATTTGCATTATTTGCTCTCCCCAAGTTTCTTAACAGCAGGTTTAACTTCAACCATTGCTCCAGGAGCACCTGGTACAGAGCCTTTAATCAACATAAGATTTCTTTCAGCGTCAATTTTAACCAACTGTAAAGATTGTACGGTACACTGCTTATTACCCATTTGACCGGCCATTTTTTTACCTTTGAAAACACGGCCAGGTGTCTGGTTTTGACCAATAGAACCAGGAGCTCTGTGCGAAACAGAGTTACCATGCGTTGCATCCTGAGTTCTGAAGTTATGTCTTTTAACTGCACCCTGAAAACCTTTACCTTTAGAAATCCCTGTTACATCAACAAGTTTATTTTCTTCAAAAACCTGGCTGATTGAAATTTCCTGGTTCAGTTCAAATTGTGACAAATCATTGGTTCGGAACTCTCTCATCATATTTCCAGGTTCAACACCAGCTTTTTTAAAGTGCCCTGCCTGTGGCTTGGATACCTTATTTTGCTTTTTAGTGCCTGCGACGACCTGATAAGCGTTATAACCATCATTTTCAATTGTCTTCAATTGAGACACTCTGTTTGGAGTAACCTCAACCACAGTTACGGGGATAGACTCACCCTCTTCGGTAAATAGCCGCGTCATACCAACTTTACGGCCTATTAATCCAATTGTTTCCATCATTTTCACCTTTAAATGTACTCTTGGTTTTAATCATCCAAGCTAATTTGAACTTCAACACCCGCGGCTAAATCTAGCTTCATCAGCGCATCAACAGTTTTCTCTGTTGGGTGGACAATTACAACCAGCCTTTTATGAGTACGAATTTCATACTGATCTCTAGCATCTTTGTTAACATGCGGAGAAATAAGTACGGTAAATTTTTCTTTTCTAACAGGCAGAGGAATTGGGCCGCGAATTTGCGCCCCAGTTCTTTTTGCTGTCTCTACAATCTCTCGAGTTGATGCATCAATTAGTCGATGATCAAAGGATTTTAACCTAATCTTTATATTTTGATTATTGCTCATTGTCTTACTCAATTATTTTAGATACAACACCGGCACCTACTGTACGGCCACCTTCACGAATTGCAAATCGCAAACCTTCGTCCATTGCAATAGGAGCATGGAGACTAACTTTCATTTGAACGTTATCACCAGGCATAACCATTTCAACGCCTTCAGGTAAATCACAAGAACCAGTCACATCGGTTGTTCTGAAATAAAACTGAGGACGGTAGCCGTTAAAGAATGGAGTATGTCGCCCCCCCTCATCCTTTGAAAGCACATAAACTTCAGCTTCGAAAACAGTATGAGGCTTAATTGAACCTGGTTTAGCAAGAACCTGACCACGTTCAACTTCATCACGCTTAGTACCACGCAACAACACACCAACGTTATCTCCTGCACGGCCTTCGTCAAGAAGCTTTCTAAACATCTCAACACCAGTACATGTTGTTTTTTGTGTGTCTCTGATTCCAACGATTTCTATTTCGTCACCAACGTGAACAATACCACTTTCAACACGTCCAGTTACTACTGTTCCACGACCTGAAATAGAGAATACATCTTCAATTGGTAAAATAAAGTCTTTATCAATTGCTCTTTCAGGCTCTGGGAAGTAATCATCCATTGTTTCAAGAAGCTTCTCAATAGCAGGAACACCAATTTCACTGGTATCGCCCTCAAGCGCTTTCAAAGCAGAACCAATAACAATTGGAATATCGTCGCCAGGGAAATCATAACTGCTAAGCAGGTCACGAACTTCCATCTCAACAAGCTCTAGTAATTCTGGATCATCAACCATATCTGCTTTGTTCAGGAACACAACAATATAAGGAACGCCAACCTGACGTGATAACAAAATATGTTCTCTTGTTTGAGGCATTGGGCCATCAGCAGCAGATACAACCAGAATAGCGCCATCCATCTGAGCCGCACCAGTGATCATATTCTTAACATAGTCAGCATGGCCAGGGCAATCAACGTGCGCATAGTGGCGGTTTGCTGATTCATACTCTACGTGTGCAGTAGCAATTGTAATACCACGCGCTCTTTCTTCAGGAGCTGAATCAATCTGACTATAATCTTTAAATTCACCACCGGTCTTTTCAGCCGCTACTTTCGTAATTGCTGCAGTCAATGTGGTTTTACCATGGTCAACGTGACCAATAGTTCCGACGTTCACGTGAGGTTTGGAACGTTCAAATTTTTCCTTTGCCATTTTCTAATACCTCGTTCACCAATTATTGTTTCTTGATTATTGATTCTGCAATATTTTGCGGAGCTTCTGCATACTTAGAAAATTCCATAGAGTATGTAGCTCTTCCCTGTGTAGCAGATCTCAAATCAGTTGCGTAACCGAACATTTCTGCCAAAGGAACTTCCGCATTAATTACCTTACCGGCCGGTGAATCATCCATACCTTGAACCAGCCCTCTGCGACGATTTAAGTCGCCCATTACATCACCCATGTAGTCTTCAGGAGTGACAACTTCAACTGCCATTATAGGTTCTAGAAGAACAGGTTTTGCTTTTGCAGCACCTTCTTTAAAGCACATAGAACCGGCAATTTTGAATGCCATTTCACTAGAGTCGACCTCATGGAAGGAACCGTCGAAAAGGGTTACTTTAACATCAACAACAGGATAACCAGCGATTACACCATTTTGTAATTGCTCCTGGATACCTTTATCAACGGCTGGAATATATTCTTTAGGAATAACACCACCAACAATAGCATTGACAAACTCGTACCCTTTTCCAGACTCTTGAGGTTCAATTTTAAGCCATACATGACCGTATTGACCACGACCACCAGACTGACGGACAAATTTCCCTTCCTGTTCAACTGTAGCTTTGATAGTCTCTCTGTAGGCAACCTGTGGTTTACCAACGTTAGCTTCTACGTTGAACTCCCGTCTCATTCTATCAACGATGATTTCAAGATGAAGCTCACCCATACCCTGGATAATGGTCTGCCCTGACTCCTCATCTGTGTGTACTCTAAATGAAGGATCTTCCTGGGCGAGTTTACCAAGTGCAATCGACATTTTTTCCTGATCGGCTTTTGTTTTGGGTTCCACTGCAACTGCAATTACAGGCTCAGGGAAGTCCATTTTTTCAAGCGTAATCAATTGGTTTAGATCGCAAAGTGTGTCACCAGTTGTCACATTTTTAAGTCCAACAGCTGCTGCAATATCACCTGCTTTTACTTCTTTAATTTCTTCACGAGAGTTAGCATGCATCTGCAACAAACGCCCAATTCTCTCTTTCTTTTGTTTCACTGGGTTATATACGCTGTCGCCGCTTTTCAGCACACCGGAATACACTCTGAAGTAGGTTAGTGTTCCGACAAAAGGATCGGTTGCAATTTTGAATGCCAGCGCAGAGAATGGAGCTTCGTAAGAAGTTTCCCGGCTAGATTCTTCACCATTGTCGTCAATACCTTTAACAGCAGGTACGTCCAGCGGAGAAGGTAAATAATCAATCACGCCGTCAAGTACAGCCTGAACACCTTTATTTTTAAAGGCAGAACCACAATATACAGGAACAATTTCATTGTTAATTGTACGCTGTCTTAATGCTATCTTAACTTCACTTTCGGTGAGGTCTTCACCTTCGAGGTATTTCTCCATTAGCTCTTCAGACGACTCGGCTGCGGCTTCAATAATTTCAGCGCGCATTTCTTCGCATTGAGACTTCATGGCCTCAGGGATATCTCGGTATTCAAATGTCATACCTTTACTTTCTTCATCCCAGTAAATAGCCTTCATTTTAATAAGGTCTACAACGCCTTCAAATTCGTCTTCAGCTCCGATTGGTAATTGAACAACGACTGGAGTTGCACCAAGACGGTTTTTAATTTGACCAACAACACGCAGAAAATTTGCGCCCATCCGATCCATTTTGTTTACAAAAACCATTCTAGGCACGCCGTATTTATCAGCCTGTCTCCAAACGGTTTCAGATTGAGGTTCTACTCCTGAAACAGAGTCAAATACTACCACAGCACCATCAAGAACTCGCAAAGAACGTTCGACTTCAATCATGAAATCTACGTGACCTGGTGTATCGATAATATTAATTCGATGCTGTTTGTATTGCTGATCCATACCAGACCATGGGCAGGTAGTTGCAGCAGAGGTAATTGTAATTCCTCGCTCCTGCTCCTGTTCCATCCAGTCCATGGTTGCAGCACCTTCATGGACTTCACCAATTTTATGTGAAAGACCCGTATAGAATAATACACGTTCAGTTGTTGTTGTTTTACCAGCATCAACGTGTGCGGCAATTCCAATATTTCTGTATAAATTTAATGGAGTAGACACTTTGACCTCTCTTAAAATTCCATCTACCATCTAAAATGAGCAAAGGCTTTGTTAGCTTCGGCCATTTTATGGGTATCTTCGCGTTTCTTCACTGATGTACCTTTATTTTCAAGTGCATCAAGAAATTCGGCGGATAATTGCTTAGCCATACCTTTTTCAGATCTGGATTTTGCAGCTGCAATAATCCATCTCATTGCCAGGGCAATTGCGCGATCAGCTTTTACTTCAACTGGTACCTGGTATGTTGCGCCACCGACTCTACGTGATTTAACTTCAATTCGGGGTCTTACATTGTCAATGACTTTTTGAAGGTATTTTATTGCTGGGTCAATATCTTTTGACTCCATAACAAGTTCAGCGCTGCCAGCACCTTCATCTCCTGATTCATCTTCATCAGCAGATACAGTTTTAGAAGCTTTCGCTTTTAAATTTTCAAGCGCTTCGTACATGATTTTTTCAGCAATTGACTTCTTACCGTCAACCATGATGGCATTAATAAAGCGAGCAACTAATTCGTTGCCATATTTAGCATCTGGAAGCGGCTTTCTCTTTGGGGGACTATTTCGTCTAGGCATTGTTAACTTCCTATAAAATTCTTACTTATTACCTTTAGGTCTCTTCGCGCCATATTTAGAGCGGCCCTGTTTCCTGTCGCTCACGCCAGATGTATCCAGGCTCCCGCGAACGGTATGATATCGAACACCAGGTAAATCTTTTACCCTACCGCCTCTGATAAGAACAACGGAGTGCTCCTGCAAGTTATGGCCTTCACCACCAATATAGGAGGTTACTTCATAACCATTAGTTAACCGTACACGCGCAACCTTACGCAATGCAGAGTTAGGTTTTTTAGGCGTAGTTGTATATACGCGCGTGCAAACACCACGTTTTTGTGGACTAGCTTGTAATGCAGGAACATTACTTTTTTCTTTGTCTTTAGTACGTGGCTTTCGTACTAATTGATTAATCGTAGCCATTTATTGTTAACTCCGAGTTATAACTATTGATTATTTTGAATGCATAAGGAGGTCGGATTCTATAAGCATACGGCGAGTTTGTCAAGCATACCCACCGTATGAATTAGATTCTTCTATTAGTGATCTTCATTATTTGCATTAAGAGCTTCGCTTAAAGCATGTTCTACATCACTCGCAGAGACCGCAGATGACTGCATAGAATCCCCTGTCTTAGCACGTTTCGCCTTTCTGGCCTGGTGATAGGCATAACCGGTTCCTGCAGGAATTAATCGGCCTACCATCACGTTTTCTTTTAAACCTCTCAGATCATCAGTCTTACCGCTTACGGCAGCTTCTGTAAGCACCCGCGTCGTTTCCTGGAACGATGCCGCAGAAATAAACGATTCGGTTGCCAGAGAGGCTTTGGTTATTCCCAGCAACACAGGATAACTTTCTGCAGGTATTTTCTCCTGTTTAATCAGCTGGTCGTTATCTTCAAGCAAGTTACTTTCTTCTACTTGCTCCCCTGCCAGATATTTAGAATCACCACTGTCTGTGATAATTCGTTTTCTTAGCATTTGTCGGACGATAACTTCGATGTGCTTATCATTAATTTTCACACCTTGAAGTCTATAAACGTCCTGGACTTCATTGACAATATAGTTTGCCAATGCGCCAACCCCAAGCAATCGTAGTATATCGTGGGGGTTGAGTGGGCCTTCTGCAATGACCTCACCTCGTTCTACATGCTCACCCTCAAATACAGAAATATGACGCCACTTAGGAATTAACTCCTCGTGCACATTTCCTTCCATATCTGTAATAATGAGTCTGCGTTTACCTTTTGTTTCTTTACCAAAGTTCACTAATCCGGAAGTTTCCGCCATCACTGCTGAATCTTTTGGTTTTCTAGCTTCAAACAAGTCAGCAACCCTTGGAAGACCCCCAGTAATATCTCTGGTTTTGGAGCGTTCCTGCGGAATTCTTGCAATAACATCACCTACACCAACTTTACCTTTGTCTTCAAAGTTAATAACCGCGTCAACTGGTAAGTAGTATTGTGCTGGAACGTTGGTACCAGCCAGGAATATATCATCACCTGACTCTGTAACAAGTTTAACCATTGGTCTTAAATCACGCCCTGCTGAACTTCGAATCTTCGCATCAATCACTACGATATTAGTCAGACCCGTCAGTTCATCAGTCTGCCGATTCATAGTAATACCATCAATCAGATCAACAAACTTCAGGTATCCGCCAACCTCAGAAATCACTGGGTGAGTATGTGGATCCCATGTTGCAATAATTTGTCCAGCATCAACAGATTCATTGTCTTTTGCTGTAATTACTGCTCCGTAAGGAAGTTTATACCGTTCTCTCTCGCGTCCAAATTCATCAACAACAGACACTTCCCCTGATCTTGAGACCGCTACAAGATTCTGATTCTCATGCGTTACTGTCTTAATATTGTGTAAACGAATTACACCTTTATTCTTGACCTGAATATTATTTGCAGCCGTTGATCTTGAAGCTGCACCCCCAATATGGAAGGTTCTCATTGTCAGCTGAGTTCCTGGCTCACCAATTGATTGAGCAGCAATAATACCAACAGACTCACCAGTATTGACCAGATGACCACGAGCAAGGTCGCGTCCATAACACATTGAACAAAGTCCAAAGCGTGTTTTACAGGTGATGGGCGAACGAACAACAACTTGGTCAATACCAAGTTTTTCAAGCTTTTCAACCCAATCTTCGTCAAGTAATGTGCCAGCTTCAATAACAGGTTCACTTTCATTGGGAAGATAAACATCCTGGGCAACGACACGGCCAAGGACACGCTCGTGCAAGGGCTCAACAATATCTCCGCCTTCAATCAACGGCTGCATTAAGACTCCATTGTCAGCACCACAATCTCTCTCAGTGATAACAACATCCTGGGCAACATCGACAAGTCTTCGGGTCAGATAACCTGAGTTAGCTGTTTTTAATGCTGTATCGGCAAGACCTTTACGAGCACCATGGGTAGAGATAAAGTACTGGAATACGTTCAATCCTTCTCGGAAGTTTGCCGTAATCGGAGTTTCAATAATAGAACCATCCGGTGCAGCCATTAATCCACGCATACCGGCAAGCTGACGAATCTGCGCAGCCGAACCCCGGGCGCCGGAGTCAGCCATCATAAATATAGGGTTGAATGATGCCTGTCTTACAGCTTCACCAGCACGATTAATGACCTCTTCAGTTGCGATTTTAGTCATCATCGATTTAGCGACCTGCTCGTTAGTTCTAGACCAGATATCAATAACTTTGTTATATCGCTCACCATTTGTAACAAGACCTGATCTGAATTGCGATTCGATCTCTCTTACTTCATTATCTGCTACTTCAATAATCTCGTGCTTGTCATCTGGAATCTCCATGTCTTCAATACCAATTGAAGCACCGGCACGAGTAGCGTAATGGAACCCCGTATACATTAACTGATCTGCAAAAATTACCGTAGCTTTAAGGCCAAATCGTCTGTAACAGTTATCGACGACTTTTGATATGGCTTTTTTGGTCATTGTTTTATTGACCATTGAGAAAGGCATACCCTCAGGCAGCACATCAGATAAAATGGCTCGCCCTACCGTAGTTTCAACAAGTGACACGCTTCCATCAACATCGGCCATGCGAACTCTAATTTTCGCATGAATATCAAGGTAGCCTGCATCATAAAAATTCTTAGCCTCTTCAGTGCTGACAAATACTTTGCCCTCACCTTTTGCATTAATTTTTTCACGCGTCAGGTAATACAAGCCAAGTACAACGTCCTGGCTGGGAACAATAATTGGCTCGCCATTTGCCGGGGACAAAATGTTGTTTGTTGACATCATCAACGTTCTTGCTTCAAGTTGAGCTTCGATTGTCAACGGAACGTGCGCGGCCATCTGGTCACCGTCAAAGTCAGCATTGTATGCCGTACAGACTAATGGGTGAAGTTGAATTGCTTTTCCTTCAATAAGGACGGGTTCAAACGCCTGGATACCCAGTCTGTGCAGTGTTGGAGCTCTGTTTAATAGAATTGGATGTTCACGAATAACATCATCCAGAATATCCCATACAACAGGCTCTTCTCGTTCAACCATTTTTTTGGCTGCTTTAATCGTGGTCGCATAACCCCTGAATTCCAGCTTGCTGAAAATAAAGGGTTTAAACAACTCGAGCGCCATCTTTTTCGGAAGGCCACACTGGTGCAGTCTTAAGGTAGGTCCAACAACAATTACTGAACGACCGGAGTAATCGACTCGTTTACCCAGTAGATTTTGACGGAAACGGCCTTGTTTACCTTTAATCATGTCTGCGAGAGATTTTAGAGGACGCTTATTTGTTCCTGTAATTGCACGGCCTCTTCGACCATTATCAAGCAGTGCGTCAACAGACTCCTGCAGCATTCTTTTTTCATTGCGAACAATAATGTCAGGTGCGTTTAATTCAAGAAGACGTTTAAGACGATTATTTCGGTTAATTACGCGTCTATACAAATCATTAAGATCAGATGTCGCAAAACGACCGCCATCAAGAGGAACAAGCGGACGAAGATCAGGAGGCAGCACGGGCAGGGCTTCCATGATCATCCATTCAGGCTTGTTACCAGACTCTTGAAAAGCTTCAAGCAGTTTAAGTCTTTTAGTAATCTTTTTAATTTTAGTTTCTGAATTTGTAGTAGGAAGTTCTTCCCTTAACAAATTAATCTCTTCGTCGATATTGATATCTCTTAAAAGATCTCTTATGGCTTCTGCGCCCATTCGAGCATCAAATTCGTCGCCATATTGTTCAATTGCATCGAGATATGCTTCATCATTAAGCAATTGACCTTTCTCGAGCTCAGTCATTCCAGGCTCAACAACAACAAAAGCTTCAAAGTACAATACTCTTTCAATATCCCTCAGCGTCATATCAAGAAGGAGGCCAATTCTGGAAGGTAAAGATTTCAGGAACCATATATGTGCAACAGGACTGGCCAGTTCAATATGACCCATCCGCTCGCGGCGCACTTTAGCCAGTGCCAATTCAACGCCACACTTTTCACACACAACACCACGGTGCTTCAGTCGTTTATATTTTCCGCATAAGCACTCATAATCTTTGACCGGACCAAAAATCTTAGCACAAAACAGGCCATCTCTTTCTGGCTTAAATGTACGATAATTAATCGTCTCAGGCTTTTTAACTTCGCCGTAGGACCAAGAACGTATGTGATCAGGTGATGCCAATTTAATTGTAATAGCATCGAATTCTTCACTTTGGCCTCTTTGTCTGATACCTAAAAGGTCGCTAAATACTGGATCTGCCAATTTTATGCCTCCAAATTGGTATAGTCGCTGTTCAAAACAAACTATACAGGGTTATTCGTGCTCTAACTCAATATCGATTCCAAGTGCTTTGATCTCTTTTAACAGTACGTTAAAGGATTCCGGCATTCCTGGATCCATACGATGATCACCATCGACTATATTTTTGTAAATCTTAGTCCTTCCACCTACATCATCTGATTTTACAGTCAACATTTCCTGTAGAGTGTATGCTGCACCATAAGCTTCTAAGGCCCAAACTTCCATCTCCCCGAAACGCTGCCCTCCAAACTGCGCTTTACCACCTAACGGCTGTTGGGTTACAAGGCTGTATGATCCTGTAGAACGCGCATGCATCTTATCGTCTACCAGATGGTTAAGTTTAAGCATGTACATATAACCGACAGTAACTGGATTATCAAATTGTTTTCCTGTTCTGCCATCGTACAGCATCATTTTTCCATCTTGAGGCAGATCAGCAAGCTTCAGCATTCCTTTAATTTCCTGCTCACTGGCACCATCAAATACTGGTGTCGCCATTGGAACACCATCTTTCAGATTGTTTACCAGTTCATCAATTTCAGAATCGGTCAGTGCTTGAAAGTCAATACGCTGCAATCCATCTCTGTTATATATTTGCTCAAGGAATGTTCTCAAATTATCCCGAGACGCCTGTTCCTTTATCATTTGCTTAATCTTGTTACCTAGGCCCTTAGCAGCTAAGCCCAGATGTGTCTCAAGTACCTGTCCAATGTTCATACGAGAGGGAACACCCAATGGGTTGAGAACGATATCAACAGGTGTACCATCTTCCATGTAAGGCATATCTTCCACAGGGACAACTATTGAAATCACCCCTTTGTTTCCATGCCTTCCTGCCATTTTATCGCCAGGCTGAATGCGTCTTTTAACGGCAAGATAAACTTTCACGATTTTAAGCACTCCAGGAGCTAAGTCGTCCCCTTGCGTGATTTTTTTACGGCTGTCATTAAACCGTTTTTCCATTTCTTTACTCAATGAATCAAGCTGCTCAGAAAGCTGCTCAATTCTTTGGCTTAATTCATCATCTTTGAGACGAATATCAAACCATTTCTCTCTTTCAATCCCAAGTAAATATTCTTTGCTAATTTCAGAGTTTGCTGCCAATTTTTTAGGTCCGCCAGAAGCAATATTTCCAACCAGGATATTTTCCAGACGGCTAAAAATATCTTCTTCTCTAATTCTTCTTTCATCGATAAGATCTTTTCTTACTCTTGCAAGATGACTGTCTTCAATGGCTTTTGCTCTGTCATCCTTCTCAAGGCCATCACGAGTAAAGACTTGAACATCAATAACTGTGCCATTGATACCCGAAGGAACTCTGAGTGAAGAATCTTTTACATCAGATGCTTTTTCACCAAAAATGGCTCTAAGTAATTTCTCTTCAGGAGTTAACTGCGTTTCACCTTTCGGAGTAACTTTACCAACAAGAATATCGCCTGCCGAAACTTCAGCACCGATATACACGATTCCAGCTTCGTCAAGACTGGCTAGTGCAGATTCACCAACATTTGGTATGTCAGAAGTAATTTCCTCACTTCCAAGCTTTGTATCGCGAGCAATACAAGTCAGTTCTTCGATATGGATCGTAGTAAATCTATCTTCCTGAACGATTCTCTCTGAAATTAAGATAGAATCCTCAAAGTTATAACCATTCCATGGCATAAAGGCCACGAGAAGGTTCTGTCCAAGAGCCAGTTCGCCGAGATCGGTACAAGGTCCATCAGCAAGTACATCTCCACGGGTAATAATATCGCCTTTAGAGACAATAGGTCGTTGATTGATGCATGTATCCTGGTTTGAACGGAAATATTTAGTGAGGTTATAAATATCTACGCCCGTTTCGCCTGCTTTGGTTTCTTCATCATTGACTCTTACAACAATCCGCGATGCATCAACCAGATCAATAATACCGCCACGCTTAGCAATTACAGAAACACCTGAATCGGTCGCAACTGTTCTTTCCATTCCGGTCCCGACAAATGGTTTTTCTGCTCTCAGCATGGGTACTGCCTGCCGCTGCATGTTCGAACCCATCAATGCACGGTTAGCATCATCGTGCTCAAGAAACGGGATAAGGGATGCTGCAACAGAAACGATCTGTTTAGGAGAAACATCCATATAATCAATTTTATCAGGAGTTGTCAGTGAGAATTCGTTTTGATGTCTGCATGGAACAAGATCAGCAAGAATTTTTCCATTCTCATCAACATCGACAGTAGATTGAGCAATATAATGTTCAACTTCTTCAATTGCTGACAAATACTCAATTTGATCAGTTACAACACCATCTATTACTTTTCTGCAGGGTGTTTCAATAAAGCCGTAATCATTCGTTCTGGCATATACCGACAGTGAATTAATCAATCCAATATTTGGACCTTCGGGTGTTTCAATAGGACATACACGGCCATAATGAGTTGTATGGACGTCACGTACTTCAAATCCAGCTCGTTCTCTGGTTAAACCGCCAGGGCCCAGTGCTGAAACTCTTCGCTTATGGGTTACGCCGGAGAGCGGATTGACCTGGTCCATAAACTGAGACAACTGGCTTGAACCAAAGAACTCCTTAATTGCGGCGGAAACGGGCTTGGCGTTTATTAAGTCCTGTGGCATAAGATTTTCTGACTCCACTAGACTTAATCTCTCTTTAACAGCCCTTTCAACTCGAACTAAACCTACTCTGAATTGATTTTCTGCCATTTCACCAACGCTTCTTACTCGTCGGTTACCAAGATGGTCAATATCATCAACCATGCCAATACCATTTCGGATGTCAATTAGCGTACGAATGACGGATAAAATATCATCAGTACTTAATGTACCACTTCCAGTATCTTCCTTGCGCCCTACCCGTCGATTAAATTTCATTCTACCCACTGCAGACAAATCATATCTGTCTTCAGCAAAAAACAAGTTTTGGAATAAAGCTTCTGCAGCCTCTTTAGTTGGCGGCTCGCCAGGTCGCATCATTCGATAGATTTCAACCAGTGCTTCCAACTGGCTTGATGTTGGATCAATACGAATTGTGTCAGAGATATAAGAACCGTGATCTAAATCATTTGTATAAATAAAATCAAATTCTGTTATACCATTTTCTGCCATTGTATCTAGAAGGTCTGATGTAATTTCATCATTTGCAGGTGCAAGCAGTTCTCCACTATCGGTATCAATGATATCCTTAGCAAGAATTTTTCCAATCAGATAGTCTCTGGGTACTATCAATGACTCCATTTGAGCCTTTTCCATTTCTTTGATATGCCTTGCAGTTATTCGTCTGCCCTGCTCAACGATAACCTCTCCTGTTTTAGGAATAATAATATCAAATGATGCAATTTCACCACGAAGACGACTGGGAATCAGTTCGATTTGGTACTCGCCATTTTTCAATTGGCAATGAGTATTTTCAAAAAATTCAGCCAGAATTTCTTCCGTGCTAAATCCTAAGGCGCGTAGTAAAATAGTTCCTGGTAACTTTCGTCTTCTATCTATACGCACAAAAAGGCAATCTTTTGGATCGAATTCAAAATCCAGCCAAGAGCCACGATAAGGAATAATTCGTGCAGAATATAAGAGTTTTCCTGATGAATGAGTCTTACCTTTATCGTGCTCAAAAATAACACCAGGCGAGCGATGTAACTGCGAAACGACAACTCGCTCTGTTCCATTAATGACAAATGTTCCATCATCGGTCATGAGAGGGATTTCACCCATAAATACATCTTGTTCACGTATTTCTTTTACTGGCTTATCATCGCCTGCAGCTTCCTTGTCTAGAATAACCAGTCTGATTTTCACTCTGAGCGGCGCGCAATATGTCGCACCTCTTAATTTGCATTCAATCACATCAAATGCAGGTTCTCCAAGAGTAAAACTTACATATTCGAGTCTTTCAAAGCCAGAGAAGCTTTCAATGGGAAAGACGGATGAAAGTGCTGCATGTATACCTGTATCGACATTCCCCTCAGTATCTGTGCGAAGAAAATCACGATTAAATGATTTTAGCTGAATCTCCAGCAGATTAGGTATCTCCATAATTTCAGGCTGTTTCCCAAAGCTTTTACGAAATCTTCTCTTCTCAGCATGCGTATATTGAGATCTATATTCTGCCATGGTGATTCCTCATCAAAAATTTAATATGTTGCAACACGTAAACCCAGCTATGTTGTCATAGCTGGGTACAAAAAAATATAACGCAGATTACTTAACTTCGACTTCTGCGCCAGCCTCTACCAAGGCTTTTTTAATTTCTTCGGCTTCGTCTTTAGAAACGCCTTCTTTAAGAGCTGCAGGAGCAGACTCTACTAAGTCTTTCGCTTCTTTTAAACCTAAACCAGTAATACCACGAACTGCTTTAATTACGTTAACTTTGTTAGCGCCAAAGCTCTTCATGATAACGTCAAATTCAGTTTTTTCTTCTGCAGCACCAGCATCTGCGCCAGCAGCAGGGCCTGCAACAGCAACTGTTTGAGCAGCAGCAGAAACACCAAATTTCTCTTCCATTGCTTCGATTAATTCAACAACATCCATTACAGACATGTTTGATATAGTTTCTAAAATATCATCTTTTGATACAGCCATTTTCAGCTCCTAAAATAGATTAATGATTAGTGATTATTCTGTTTTGCATCTTTTACTGCAGCTAACAATCTAACTAATTTCGCATGAGGCTCTGCAAGAGTTCTTACAAACTTCTCAACAGGTGCTTTCATTACATACATCAGTTTAGCAATAGCTTCATCCCTTGTGGGTAAGCTTGCTACTGCTTCGATTTGGCTAGCTTCATAAATCTGACCACTTACACAAAGTGCTTTTACTTCAAGTTTGTCACATTGTTTTGCAAAATCTTTTAATAATCTTGCAGCATCACTTGGAGCTTCCATTGACAAGGCAATGAATAAAGGCCCAACCATGCGATCATTGAGACAGGCAAGTGATGTATTTTCAAAGGCCCGTCGAGTCAATGAATTTTTAACAACTCGAACATATACACCCGCTTTTCTAGCTTCGCTTCTAAGCTGGGTCATTTGATTAACAGTCAAACCACGATAATCAGCAACTACTGCTGAAACAGCCTTTGAAGCAACTTCAGTTACTTCTTCAACTACGGCTTTTTTTGCAGCTAATGTTAATGTCACGTTACTGACCTCCTAAAGTTACAAATCATTTAGATTTGATGTTAAGGTACACAATAAATGATTTTATTATGTACCGTCTGCGTAGGATATTAAGCTTTCGCACCTACGGTCTTCGACGACATGGAAGCAAGTCTATGTCGTGAATTCATAAAAGCTAAGTATTCTACTAAGCTATTGAAGAAAGTTCAATAGGTAAACCAGGCCCCATTGTCGAACTTAATGTTACTTTTTTAATGTAAACACCTTTTGAGCTCGCTGGCTTTAGTTTTCTCAGGTCTGATAATAAAGCAGCAACGTTTTCTTTAATATCATCAGCACTGAATGTTACCTTACCAACGCCGCAATGGATAATACCGTTCTTATCAGTTCTGTATCGAACTTGACCCATTTTAGAGTTTGAAACTGCGCTGGCAACATCCATCGTTACGGTACCGTCTTTAGGGTTTGGCATCAAACCGCGTGGACCAAGGATTTGTCCCAGCTGACCAACAATTCGCATTGCATCAGGAGTAGCAATAAGTACATCAAATTCAATTTGACCCGCTTTAATTTGTTCTGCAAGATCTTCAAAGCCAACCAGATCAGCACCAGCATCAGCCGCTTTTTTTGCATTATCACCTTGAGCGAAAACAGCAACACGTACCTGCTTACCTGTTCCTTTAGGTAATTGGGTAGCTGAGCGAACAACCTGATCAGATTTTCTTGGATCAACCCCTAAATTCACACTGACTTCAATGGTTTCATTGAATTTCTTTGATTGTGCTTTTTGCAATATTTCCATTGCCTGTTCGATTGTATATTGGCTGTTTTTAGTTAACAACCCATCGATAAACTTTTGTTTTTTAGTAATTTTAGCCATCTGACTAACCTCATAAATTCTTTAAAAAATTAATCTTCCAAATCAGCCAAATCAGCGATTTCAATACCCATGCTTCTTGCAGTACCTGCAATTGTGCGGACAGCTGCGGCCATATTGGCTGCGCTAAGATCAGGCTCTTTTAATTTGGCAATTTCTTCAAGGTCTTTAACTGTCAGAGTAGCCACCTTATTCGTGTTAGGAGTACCACTTCCTTTAGGTATTCCTGCCGCTTTTCTCAACAGCACAGCTGCTGGAGGTGTTTTCTTAATAAAAGTAAAGCTTTTATCTGAATAGGCTGTAATGACAACGGGAATCGGCAAACCTTTTTCCATACTTTGAGTTTCTGCATTAAATGCCTTACAAAACTCCATGATGTTCAAGCCTTGCTGTCCCAATGCGGGTCCAACTGGTGGGCTAGGTGTTGCACTTCCTGCAGGGATTTGCAATTTAATATAACCAGTAATTTTTTTAGCCATTTATTACTCCTAAAATGGGTCAAGCATCCTTTATTCTTTTGGCTGAATAAAAGACTCCCCGTTAAAAAAAATCTTATCTATAAATCAGGTCTTTTCAACTTGACTAAATTCAAGTTCAACTGGCGTAGAACGACCAAATATGGATACGGCAACGCGCAACCGGTTTTTTTCATAATTAACTTCTTCAACAACACCATTGAAATCAACAAAGGGGCCTTCTTTAACGCGAACAATTTCACCCGGTTCGAAGAGTGTTTTAGGTCTCGGTTTACTAACACCTTCTTCCACTCGTTGCATGATAGCTGCTGCTTCTTCATTAGTAATGGGTGTTGGCATCTGTACATTTGCCCCAGAAGAGCTTCCTGAACCAGCACCACGACCAATGAAACCAAGAACTTTTGGTATTCCTCTAATCAGGTACCAGGTTTCATTATCCATGACCATGTGTACCAACACATAACCAGGAAAGAATTTTCGTGTACTTTTTCTTTTCTGACCAGAGCGCATCTCAACGACTTCTTCAGAAGGTACAACCACCTCACCAATCTTATCATCTAAATTTTTTAATTTAGCTCTTGAGGCAATTTCACGTTTGACGAAATTCTCATAACCTGAATAGGCATGAACAACATACCACTGCTTTGCTTTTTGCTCTTCCACGATTTCAACCTAAGTGCGTTATTTTACCAATCGCCCACATCATTGCATTGTCAACACCCCACAGTACAAAACCTGTTATTGCTACCATGACGATGACAATTGTAGTTGTCTGGACTGTTTCTTGTCTATTTGGCCAAACAACCTTTTGCATTTCAATTTTAGATTCTTTGATAAATGCAATAGCTTGTTTCCCCTTTGAAGTAAATGACGCTACTAACAGGGATATGATCAACCACAATATCCAAACAACAGCTTTTATTGGAGTGGTAATTGGTATGTAATAGGTACAATAAAGAGCCCCAGTAGTTATCAATAAAATAACCAGTGGAGCTATGACATTTAATGCTTTATTTGAACTGCCAATTTTTTTATTCATAATATTCTGAATTTGGCAGGCCAGGAGGGAATCGAACCCCCAACCTGCGGTTTTGGAGACCGCCGCTCTGCCAATTGAGCTACTGGCCTGTAATTAATGACGTGGGAACAACCCACGTCGTATTTTTTAATTACGCAATTACCTTAGATACCACACCGGCACCAACAGTACGGCCGCCTTCACGAATCGCGAATCGCAGACCTTCATCCATAGCGATAGGTGCATGAAGACTAACTGTCATTTGCACATTATCACCAGGCATTACCATTTCAACACCTTCAGGTAATTCACACGACCCTGTTACGTCGGTTGTTCTGAAGTAAAACTGTGGTCTGTAGCCGTTAAAGAATGGAGTATGTCTTCCACCTTCGTCTTTAGAGAGCACATATACTTCTGCTTCAAAGTTGGTATGTGGCTTGATTGAACCAGGCTTAGCCAGAACTTGACCACGCTCAACTTCATCACGCTTTGTACCACGAAGCAGGACACCAACGTTATCACCTGCACGACCTTCGTCAAGCAGTTTACGGAACATCTCAACACCAGTACAGGTTGTTTTTTGAGTGTCTCTGATACCTACGATTTCAATTTCATCACCAACATGGACGATTCCACTCTCAACACGGCCAGTAACTACTGTTCCTCGGCCAGAGATAGAGAAAACATCTTCGATAGGTAAAATAAAGTCTTTATCGATTGCTCTTTCTGGCTCAGGGAAATAATCATCCATAGTTTCTAAAAGCTTCTCAATCGCAGGAACACCAATTTCACTGGTATCGTCTTCAAGTGCTTTTAATGCAGAACCTATAACAATTGGAATATCATCACCAGGAAAATCATAGCTACTCAACAGATCACGAACTTCCATCTCAACAAGTTCTAATAGCTCAGGATCATCAACCATATCAGCTTTATTTAAAAAGACAACGATATAAGGTACACCAACCTGACGAGAAAGAAGGATGTGCTCTCTTGTTTGAGGCATAGGGCCATCAGCAGCAGACACAACTAAGATAGCTCCGTCCATCTGAGCAGCTCCAGTGATCATGTTTTTAACATAGTCAGCATGGCCTGGGCAATCAACGTGAGCGTAGTGACGCTTGTCACTTTCATATTCAACGTGTGCTGTCGCGATAGTAATACCACGAGCTCTTTCTTCTGGAGCTGAGTCAATTTGACTGTAGTCTTTAAACTCACCACCAGATTTTTTAGCAGCCACTTTAGTAATAGCAGCTGTCAATGTTGTTTTTCCATGGTCAACGTGACCGATGGTTCCAACGTTCACATGAGGTTTGGAACGTTCAAATTTTTCCTTCGCCATAGGAAATTCTCCCCGTTATGCAAATATCAAAATAAAACTCTATGGTGCCCACAACTGGACTCGAACCAACGACCTCTTCCTTACCAAGGAAGTGCTCTACCACCTGAGCTATGTGGGCTACTTATTTAGCTACAACTGCTAGTTTAGCTTAAATAAAAATGGAGCGGGTGATGGGAATCGAACCCACACTATCAGCTTGGAAGGCTGAAGTTCTACCATTGAACTACACCCGCTTTAATTATTATTAAGCTGGTGGAGGGGGGAGGATTCGAACCTCCGAAGGCTGAGCCGTCAGATTTACAGTCTGATCCCTTTGGCCGCTCGGGAACCCCTCCGAAAAGAACGCTATTCTGATCCAAGCTGAGTTAAATGTCAAATTTTTCTTGTTACAATGGTGGTGCTGGCACCAGGAGTCGAACCCGGGACCTACTGATTACAAGTCAGTTGCTCTACCAGCTGAGCTACGCCAGCAAAAATAAACCCTGGCGATGACCTACTTTCACATGGGGAAACCCCACACTATCATCGGCGTATGTCCGTTTCACTTCTGAGTTCGGTATGGGATCAGGTGGGGCCAGACAGCTATTGTCGCCAGGAAACTCGGTTAACCTGCTTAGGCATTTAATGATGATTGGTCGTTGGGTCAAAACCCAATTCAAATCACATGATTCGCCGGCGTGTTCGGTGCACGGACAGGATGCCGTGCACGCAAATCGATGCGTTTGTTTCAGATGCGTTCTGGCTGGTATCGTCCGACCAATGCCACGCCCTGCACAGAGCAGGGCTGTCATTGATGGTGGGACTCTTCAAGCATGAACAGAGTTATTAGGACCGGTAAGCTTCATGCGTTACCGCACTTCCACACCCGGCCTATCAACGTGGTGGTCTACCACGACTCGATGATACCTAATCTTGAGGGAGGCTTCCCGCTTAGATGCTTTCAGCGGTTATCCCGTCCGTACATAGCTACCGGGCAATGCCATTGGCATGACAACCCGAACACCAGGGGTACGTCCACTCCGGTCCTCTCGTACTAGGAGCAGCTCCTCTCAAATTTCCAACGCCCACGGCAGATAGGGACCGAACTGTCTCACGACGTTCTAAACCCAGCTCGCGTACCACTTTAAATGGCGAACAGCCATACCCTTGGGACCGGCTTCAGCCCCAGGATGTGATGAGCCGACATCGAGGTGCCAAACACCGCCGTCGATATGAACTCTTGGGCGGTATCAGCCTGTTATCCCCGGAGTACCTTTTATCCGTTGAGCGATGGCCCTTCCATACAGAACCACCGGATCACTAAGACCAACTTTCGTTCCTGCTTGACATGTCTGTCTCGCAGTCAAGCACCCTTATGCCTTTACACTCTTGGTACGATGTCCGACCGTACCGAGGGTACCTTTGTGCTCCTCCGTTACTCTTTGGGAGGAGACCGCCCCAGTCAAACTACCCACCATACACTGTCCTCAACCCGGATTACGGGCCTAAGTTAGAACTTCAATAACAACAGGGTGGTATTTCAAGGTTGGCTCCAGCCGAACTAGCGTCCGACTTTCATAGCCTCCCACCTATCCTACACAATTGGTATCAAAATTCAGTGCAAAGCTGTAGTAAAGGTTCACGGGGTCTTTCCGTCTAGCCGCGGGTACACTGCATCTTCACAGCGATTTCAATTTCACTGAGTCTCGGGTGGAGACAGTGTGGCCATCGTTACGCCATTCGTGCAGGTCGGAACTTACCCGACAAGGAATTTCGCTACCTTAGGACCGTTATAGTTACGGCCGCCGTTTACCGGGGCTTCGATCAAGAGCTTCTCCTGCCACCACATAGCTCGCTACTCTTCGTTAAATGCTGCGCTCACTCAGTTATGTACCAACGTACATGCCCTCGTTCGTTTAGCATTTGCCTCGATTAGCAAACCATCTGGTGGCAGGATAACCCCATCAATTAACCTTCCGGCACCGGGCAGGCGTCACACCCTATACTTCTTCTTACGAATTTGCAGAGTGCTGTGTTTTTAATAAACAGTCGCAGCCACCTGGTCTCTGCGACCGCCAAAGGCTCATTAAGTAAATCAATTCACCCTCAGCGGCGTACCTTCTCCCGAAGTTACGGTACCATTTTGCCTAGTTCCTTCACCCGAGTTCTCTCAAGCGCCTTAGTATTCTCTACCTGTCTACCTGTGTCGGTTTGCGGTACGGTTTCTGGTAAGTTATGGCTAGCAGCTTTTCCTGGAAGCAGGGCATCAATGACTTCTCTGCACGGCGTACCGTCAGAACCGCTTCGCACCTCAGCGTTAACGAGTTTCCGGATTTGCCTAAAAACTCCGCCTACATGCAAGCACCGGGATTTCCAACACCCGGCTCACCTAGCCTTCTTCGTCCCCACATCACCACTTACCAAAAGTCCAGGAATATTAACCTGGTTCCCATCGACTACGCATTTCTGCCTCGCCTTAGGGGCCGACTCACCCTGCTCCGATTAGCGTCGTGCAGGAAACCTTAGACTTCCGGCGAGAGGGCTTTTCACCCTCTTTATCGTTACTCATGTCAGCATTCGCACTTCTGATACCTCCAGCATGCTTCTCAACACGCCTTCATCAGCTTACAGAACGCTCCCCTACCATAAATAAGTTGCAAGCAACTTATCTATCCGCAGCTTCGGTGTATAGTTTAGCCCCGGTACATCTTCCG